>Ga0182006_1000103_pt1 | contig 93638 bp, 90 predicted proteins | sample Sormic07211104_1_FD_123022 | JGI IMG/M metagenome (GOLD analysis project Ga0182006, IMG submission 123022) | Rhizosphere microbial communities from Sorghum bicolor, Mead, Nebraska, USA - 072115-104_1 MetaG | ecosystem: Host-associated > Plants > Roots > Rhizosphere | place: USA: Nebraska...
CTACGGCTTCTTATTTCTTGGCTTTACCATGAAACTCTTGATCATGCTTCATTTTGACTGGCTCAATTTTGGGGTGATCAGCTACTATAGCCTGAGCTTTTGTTTCGTACTTGAAATGGTGTTTCTTTCCTTTGCCATCGGAGACAAGGTCAGCATCTTAAAAAAGAAAAAAGACAAAGCCCAAAGACAGATCATTAAACAAATGGCAGTCAATGCCAAACTCAAAGACAATCTGAACCTGGAACTGGAACGTCAGGTAGAGGCCAGAACCAAAGAAGTTTTTCATAAGTCTCTCATCATCGAAGCCAAAAACAGTGAATTGCAGCAGGCCAATGACTTGCTCCTGCAACAGGCAGAAGAGATCACCAGGATGAATATTCTCCTGGAACAAGACAACCAGGAACTACAAACCAATGTAGATAAAGTAACACGGGACCGGGTGATGTCTGCCGATGTGGATTTTGAAGAATTCAGCAGGATCTACCCGGATAAGGAAAGCTGCAACCTCTTCCTGGCAGAATTGAAATGGAAAACCGGCTATATTTGCCGCAAGTGTAAAAACACACATTTCTATCCCGGCCATATCCCTTACAGCCGCAGATGCAGCAAATGTGGCTATGAAGAATCTGTAACCACCTACACCATTTTTCACAACACAAGGATTCCCATCAACAAAGCATTTTATATGGTATTCCTGATCTTTTCTTCCAAAGGAAAAATTTCATCGCACAAGCTTTCAGAGCTGCTGAATATACGGCAAAGCACTTGCTGGACCTATGGAACCCGGATCAAAACCGTTATGGAAGAACGAAAATCCAAGCTCAAAAAGACCAATAAAAACGGCTGGAGTGAACTGGTTTTAGATTAAGTAATGACCGTTTCTGCGTAAAAAAGCAATAATTTCTATGTCCTGGATCTAAAAAAAGGTCTTTTTTTGAATAAAAAATCATAGGGTATTGAACCGTATCGTGCCCCTGTAGCAAGCCGCCGCACATAACAACCTTAAGCACTGTTTATCAGCCATTAAGCAAACTATTGAACTACGGTACTGAAGCGTATCGAAATCAACACAACTAACTAATTATCAACTAATTACATTAAATATTTTTCTCGATTTACTTGGATTTAACCTTAAAGTCAGCTTAACTTTATCCATCAATTTAATTTAAACAAAGCAAAAAATCATGACAAAAAAGTTTACTCTTTTTATTGTTTTTCTCTTGTGTTCTTTCGGTATTGCGATGGCACAGGACATTACCATAAAAGGTGAAGTCAGAGACCAGCAAGGTCTGCCTTTACCTGGTGTTTCGGTAAAAGTCAAAGGCACCTCCCAGGGAGCCATGACCGGAGCCAATGGATCTTTTCTCTTAAAAGCACCTGCCGATGCGACCCTTACTTTTTCATTTATTGGTTATAAAACCACAGAGCAAACTGTTGCCGGTAAAACCACGCTCAATGTAACTCTGGCTGATGACAACAACCAACTCAATGAAGTGGTTGTAGTTGGTTATGGTACCCAAACCAAAAAAGACCTCACCTCAGCAATTGTCTCTGTTTCTTCAAAAGACATAGAGAATCAACCCATCACCAATGCTGTACAAGCCATACAAGGTAAAGCAGCAGGTGTACAGGTGAGTTCCCAATCCGGAAAACCAGGTGCGGGGATCACGGTAAGCATACGTGGTAACACCTCTATTCTGGCCTCAAACAGTCCATTATATGTTATTGACGGGGTAACCTCACGTGATGCAAGTTTCATCAACCCAAATGACATCGAAAGCATGACCATTTTAAAGGATGCTTCCGCAGCAGCCATCTATGGTTCCAGTGGAGCAAATGGAGTGGTACTGATCACCACTAAAAAAGGTACTCAGAAATTAGCCGTTGGTTTTAATGCTTTTACAGGTTTCTCTAATCTTTGGAAAAAAGAAAAAGTTCTGAACAGAGATCAGTACATCGCATTGATGCAGGAACTCGGCTATGGTGTAGAAGGATTAGGCAACGAAAATACAGACTGGCAAAAGAAAACTTTTGGAACAGGTATTCAAAACAACTATCAATTATCGCTTTCCGGCGGTATTAAAGGTGGACAATACTCTTTCTCTTCCGGCTATCAGCAAGACAAAGGTGTTGTTGCTCCGGCAAAACTGGATAAATATACCATGCACTTCAATGGTTCCCAAAGCCTAACCAACTGGTTAAAATTATATGCAACTGCCGCTTTAACTTCAAAAAATTCAATTGATGTTACCGACAATGCAGGTGCCGCTAAAGGTGGAACAATTATCGCTGCATTGGCTACCCCGCCAACTATTGGTGTCTATAATGCTGATGGTACATACGCATCCAATCCTTATAAAGCGGGTTCTGAAAACCCGTATGGTGCTGCTTTTGCAGCCAAAAACAACACCAATGAACTACGGTTCCTGGGTTCCTTTGCTGCAGAGATCAAGTTCACAAAAGACCTGTCGTTCAAATCCAGCATCAGTGCCAACAACAAAGATGCTTATTATACCTATTTCTTAGATCCATACATGACCACTTACGGACGTGACCAGAAGGGTTTGTACAACAACAACAAGACCAAAGACCATGTATGGCTGAACGAGAACATTTTGAGCTATGTTAAAAACGTAGATAAAAATGCCTTCACCGCAACTGCCGGTATGACCCTGCAGTCTTCAGACTACCTTTATACGCCTTATTCTGAAAGTAATTTCCTGGGCCCGAACAAACAATTATTGCCTCGCGGATCAAATGTTCCTGCACAAGTGGTAACGGCTGCACAATGGACCAAACGTTCCTACCTTGCCCGTGTAACCTATGCATATGACAGCAAATATTTATTTACTTCTAATTTCCGTGCAGATGGATCTTCCCGTTTCGGAAAAGACAATAAATACGGTTATTTCCCATCAGCTTCTGTTGGATGGAGAATCTCAGGAGAGAATTTCCTGAAAGACAGCAAATCAATCAATGATTTAAAATTACGTGCAAGCTGGGGTAAAGTTGGTAATGATGAAGGCATTGGAGATTACCCATACCTGGAACTTTACCAGCCGGATGCTCAGGGAAATTACACCCTTAGCCAATTACCAAACAATCAGTTGCAATGGGAAGCTTCTACCCAAACCAACCTTGGTCTGGATTTGAGCATGTTCAACAGCCGCATCACATTTACTGCCGATGCTTACCTCAAAAAAACAAACAATTTACTGATCAACCAGCCCCTTCCAAACAGTGTTGGATTTGGTAAAATTGTAAAAAATGTCGGTGCAGTAGAAAACAAAGGTCTTGAGTTTGTCCTTTCTACAAAAAACATAGAGGGAAAAAAATTCACCTGGAATACAGACCTGAATTTCTCTCTTAACAGAAATAAAGTAACCAGTCTTGGCGATAAAGTGAGCTCCATCAGCTTTGGCGGAATCTATCAGCGAGATGACGCCATCAGAGTAGAAGTTGGCCGTCCATTGGGCAGTTTCTATGGCTATGTTGCCACAGGAGTTAACCCTGAGACCGGTATGGAAACCTACAAAGATCTGGACGGCGACAATCAGATTACTGCAGCTGACCGTACTTTTATCGGTTCTGCGCAACCTAAATTTACTTATGGCGTAAACAACACCTTAACTTATGGAAATTTTGGTCTGACCTTCCTGTTCCAGGGTGTACAGGGAAATGACATCTATAATGCTTCCAGAATGGAACTGGAGAGTTTAAATGATTCCAAAAACCAATTGGCTACTGTTCTGAACAGATGGACACCACAAAACAAGACCACCGACATCCCTAAAGCCGTAAAAGACGACACCGACAATACCAAGACGTCAAGCCGCTTTGTAGAAAACGGTTCATACCTGCGTTTAAAAACAGCCACACTGTCTTACAATTTCGGACAAATGGCATTGGGTAAATTAAAAATGAGCAAAGTGATGATTTACGCTTCCAGCTATAATCTGCTCACTTTTACAAAGTACAAAGGATTTGATCCGGAAGTAAATCAGTATGATGCCAACGGTCCTTCAATGGGCGTAGACTATGGAACTTATCCTCAGTCCAGAACATTCTTATTTGGTGTTAACGTAGGCTTTTAATTTAAACAGAACATGAAATTCAAATTATATTCATTGATCGCAGCAGGCACACTAGCCATGACACTTGGAAGCTGCAAAAAAGATTTCTTAGACAAAACCCCAATCACACAGGTTGGTCCTGATCAGGCTTTCGCCGATGCAGCAGCAGCAGAAAAACTGATTGCAGGGGCCTATTCCGGTATGTATGTCGATTATCACATCTGGGATTATATGACCAACGGCGATGTAACTGCAGACAATTGCTATGCAGGAGGAGATAATGCTGATAATATCGCCATTGACAAATTCACCATCATCTCTACAAACGGTAACGTTAAAAGAGACTGGAATGGTTTGTATGGCAATATCAAAGATTGTAACATCATCCTGAACAATGTTGGAAAAATCAGCGATCCTAAACTGGACGTGAACAACAGAAGACAGCAGATCCTTGCAGAGGCGAGCATCATGAGGGCCTATATGTATTTTAACCTGGTGAGAACATGGGGTTCTGTACCACTGGTTCTTGCTCTGCCGAGCACAGATGCAGAATACTATCCTAAAAAAGCCCCAGTTGACGAGATTTATGCACAAATCATCAAAGATCTGGAATTTGGCGCGGCTAATGCAGCCTCAACTGCAGCAAACAAGGGAATTGTAACCAAAGGTGTTGCCAATGCCTTGTTGTCTAAAGTATATGCAAGTATGCCAACCCCGAACTGGGCTAAGGTACAACAGTATGCAGATCTGGTAATTTCCGGAGGCTACTCTTTAGTAAGTAATTATGATAACCTTTGGGACTCCAACCACAAAAACAATACGGAGGCCATCTGGGAAATGCAGTATGACGGCTGGGGAGGTGTTCATGGAAACTGGATGCCGAGTGTGATCGTTGGTTTAGGATGGAAAAAATTCAATACCCCAACCAATGACCTTGTTGCTGCATTTGATGCTGAAGGCGATGCCGTACGTAAAAACTCCAGCATTTCATTTCTGAACGTAAGTGCAGAAGGCTGGACAGATAGTTACTGGTCAAAAACAAGCTATCCTTTCATCAACAAATACAGAGCTGATGACAAATCGGACAGTTATATCCTCAGACTTGCAGACATTATGCTCTTAAAAGCTGAAGCCCTGAACGAACTTAGTGCAGGTGGGTGGTCATCAGCTAAAACCATTGTTGATCAAATCAGATCGAGGGTTAAACTGGCAGGCACACCAGCTGCAGACCAGGCATCTATGCGTCTGGCCATAGAAAAAGAACGTCGTCTGGAGCTTGCTTTCGAAGGGCACAGGTGGTTCGATTTGCTGCGCACCAATCGTGCAATTACAGTAATGAACGCACAGAAAGATGGCAACGGTGCCCCTCTGAATTACAATGTTACTGCCGGTAAACTGCTCTTCCCTATTCCACAGGAAGAACTGGACAGGAATCCAAATGTAAGATAATCATCAATTACCCAACAAAGGCTGTGTAAACAGCCTTTGTCATATACACACACTATGAACCATAAGAAAAGTTTAATTCCGATCCTCTTATTTTGCAGCGTTTTTACCGCTGAAGCACAAAACAGCAAGGAAGCTAAAGTTGAGGCTCTGCTTAAAAAGATGACCCTCGAAGAAAAAGTGGGCCAAATGGCACAGATCACCCTGGATGTGATTGGTAAGGGTAAAGACCGCTTTACCAGTTATGAGCCGTTTACCCTCGATCAGAAGGAAATGGAAAAGGCGCTGATCCAATATAAAATTGGCTCTGTACTGAACACCTCGAATAACCGGGCAAGAACAACTACTGTTTGGTATGACATTATCGGTAAAATCCAAAAAGTAGCCATGAGCGGCAAAAACCGCATTCCTGTGATCTACGGCATAGATGGTATCCATGGAGAAACCTATACGGCCGGGGCAACCATGTTCCCTCAGGAGATCGGACAAGCGGCAACCTTTAACCGTAAGCTTGTGCGCGAAGGTGCGGAGATTTCTGCTTACGAAACCAGGGCAAGTTCTATCCCCTGGACCTTTTCTCCTCAACTGGATCTTGGACCTGATCCCCGTTTCCCACGTCAGCAGGAAACTTTCGGCGAAGACCCTTATCTGGCTGGAGAACTGGGCAAAGCCATGGTCAAAGGATTTGAAGGAGAAAACAATGACGTTTCCAATCCATTTCGCGTAGCAACCTCAGTAAAACACTTTTTAGGCTATCAATCTTCAATTTCCGGAAAGGACAGAACACCTGCCGTAATTTCAGACCAGGCCCTGAGAGAATATCATCTTCCGCCGTTCAAAGCAGCCATTGATGCAGGTGCAAAAACCATCATGATCAACTCTGGCTTGATTAACGGGGTACCCGTACATGCCAATTATGAGATCCTGACCAAAATGCTGAAAGAAGAACTGGGTTTTAAAGGCCTGGTAGTTACAGACTGGGGTGATATAGAAAACCTGTATGCCAGAGATCACGTCGCAAAAAACAACAAAGACGCCGTTAGGCTGGCCATTAACGCCGGTATTGATATGTCTATGATTGCCTACAATTACGAACCTTTCTGCGATGACCTGATTGCACTGGTTAAAGAAGGTCAGGTCAAAGAAGAGCGCATCAATGATGCGGTAAGAAGGATCCTGATGGTGAAATACGACCTTAACCTTTTTGAAAAACCAACGACCAATCCTAAAGACTATCCCAAGTTTGGAAGTCCGGCCTTTGAAAAAGCAGCTTACAACACTGCAGTAGAGTCTATTACATTGCTAAAAAACACAGACCAGGTTTTGCCATTAAGCAAATCTCTTAAAGTACTGGTTACCGGACCAAATGCCAATTCCATGAGAACACTTAATGGTGCATGGACCTATTCATGGCAAGGTGAAAAAGTAGAGGAATTCGCTGCAAAATACAACACCATTTTAAAAGCCATTCAACGCAAGGCCGGACAGCAAAATGTAAGCTATATCCCCGGAGTAAGCTATAAAATGGACGGAAAATATTATGAAGAATATGCAGACAAAATGGATGAAGCTGTGGATGCAGCCAAAAATGCAGACGTCATTGTACTTTGTTTAGGAGAAAACACCTACACCGAAACTCCAGGTAATTTAAATGATCTGTATATCTCAGATCTTCAAACAGAACTGGCGCAGAAATTAGCTGCAACCGGTAAAAAGATCATTCTTGTCCTGAATGAAGGAAGACCCCGTGTGATCAGTAAATTTGAAAACAAAATGGCTGCTGTATTGCAAACTTACCAACCCGGTAATTTTGGTGGAGATGCCCTTGCGGATATCTTATATGGTGATGTAAATCCTTCAGGAAGATTACCGTATACCTACCCTCAGTACCCAAATGCCTTGTTTACCTATTACCACAAGCCATCTGAATCCCGTTCTACTACCGAAGGTGTATACAACTACGATGCAGATTACAACCCTCAATATGTTTTTGGACAAGGTTTAAGCTACACTACTTTTACCTACAGTGATATTAAACTCAGCAGTAAAGTTCTTAAAGCTGGCGAGAAATTAACCGTTGCTGTAGACATCACCAACAGTGGTAAAGTAAACGGTAAAGAAAGTGTGCTCTTATACACCTCCCAACTGGTATCCAGTCCAATTAGTCCGGATGCTAAACGTTTAAGAGCCTTTGATAAAATTGATCTGAAAGCAGGTGAAACCAGGACAGTTACTTTCCACATCAGCCCGGAAGATCTTGCTGTAGTGATGCCTGATCTCAAAAAAGTAACTGAACCAGGGGAGTTCACGATCCAGATCGCAGACAAGAAGATTAATTTTAACTATAGCCTTTAAGCCCTATGATGAAACCGATTTACAGTCTTTGCCTGCTTGCCGCAGTGACTTTAGGAGCCTGCTCCGCCAGGAAAGATCTACAACCCAATATTACCAGAAAGGCAGAACTTTGGTTAACAACACCTGACCAGTCTTCTCTGCTGGCCAAACAAAATACCCAGTTGAATTTTGGAGATTTCAGCAACAGTAATCCCACCATTGAGGTCAATGAACAACTGACTTATCAAAGTATTGATGGCTTTGGTTTCACCTTAACTGGCGGAAGCGCCACATTGATCAATAGTCTTTCTGCAAAAGAAAAGGAAGACCTACTTCAGGAACTTTTCTCCAGCAAAGGTAATGGCATTGGCATCAGTTATCTCCGCATTAGCATAGGCGCATCAGATCTAAGTTCAGATACATTTACTTATAATGATCTTCCCGCTGGACAGACGGATGTAAACCAGGAAAAATTCTCCCTGTCCAGAGAAATGAAAGACTTAATTCCGGTACTTAAGCGCATCGTAGCCATCAATCCTTCTATTAAAATCCTCGGGTCTCCGTGGACCGCACCGACCTGGATGAAAGACAACAACAGTTTTAAGGGAGGAAGTCTAAAACCTGAATATTACGAATCCTATGCTAAGTATTTTGTAAAATACATTCAGGCTATGAAAGCACAGGGAATTATCATTGATGCGGTGACCATTCAGAATGAACCTTTACATCCTGGAAATGTACCCAGCATGTATATGGAGGCTCCAGACCAGGCCAAGTTCATTAAAACAGCCCTTGGTCCTGTATTTAAAAGGGAAGGCATCAAAACCAAGATCATTGTCTATGACCATAATGCCGACAGACCAGATTATCCCATTACGATCCTGAATGATCCGGAGGCCCGGCAATATGTCGATGGTTCTGCTTTTCATTTGTATGGCGGTAAAATTGATGCCCTGACAGAAGTTCATAATGCCCACCCGGATAAGAACCTGTATTTTACAGAGCAATGGGTTGGTGGTCCGGGTAATTTCCCCGAAGATCTGAAATGGCACGTTTCTACCCTGATCATTGGGGCCACACGGAACTGGGCAAGAAATGTCCTGGAATGGAACCTGGCTGCAGATCCATCTTATGGTCCGCATACCGTAGGTGGCTGTGTAACCTGTCTTGGAGCCTTAACCATACATTCAGCGGTAAAAAGAAACGTTGCTTATTATATTATTGGCCACGCATCTAAATTTGTTGCTCCAGGCTCTGTAAGGATTGGATCCAATTCTATAAGCGGACTGGAGAACGTCGCCTTTAAAACACCTGAAGGCAAGAAAGTGCTCATCGTAGCCAACACAACCGACCATACTCAAAATTTCAATATAAGAAATGCGGGCAAAATCCTGGAGGCTAATTTACCAGCCGGAGCAGCTGCCACCTTTGTATGGTAATACGTTTTGTTAATTGTTTAGAAACCCCGCTTTAAGTGGGGTTTTCTGTTTAATTTCAACTTTGCTCAACTATTTTGTACCTTAACTGTTGTATACCTTATTGAAGAACCAAGAGATGAAACATTACCTTCTTTCGCTTTTTGCACTTACAGGCATGCTGAGTTCCTGTCAGAATGCCACTGTAACCAACCCTAAAGCCGATAGCATAGTGCATGCAGAAAGCGAGCACGTTACCCTTCCCGGACAAGAATGCTATTCCTATATTAAAGATAAGGATACCATTGCCCTTTCCTTGCATACCACCTCGGGCAAGATCACCGGAGATTTAACCTATAGTTTGTATGAAAAAGACAGAAATTACGGAACGATATCTGGTGTAATGAAAGGCGACACCCTTTTAATCGATTACACCTTTGATTCCGAAGGCATGCATTCGGCAAGACAAGTTGCCTTTCTCAAAAAGGAAAATCAGTTAATAGAAGGCTTCGGCGATGTGGAAGATAAGAATGGAGAGATGATATTTAAAGATCCGGAAAACCTCCAATTCAACAATGCCATTGTACTGACCAAAACAGATTGCAATTAGAAATCTTCAAATCGTTCCCAAAAACCATCAACCGGTAATTTGGCAAATATATGAACAGGTTCCTTTTTTACCGGGTGTATGAACTGCAGGCGGCGTGCATGCAGGCAGATACTGCCTTTTCTGCTCCCTCTTGGATAACCGTATTTATTGTCTCCAACAATAGGGCAACCTAAGGTAGAGAGCTGTACCCGGATTTGATGAGAACGACCTGTTAATGGGTCTACCTCGATCAGGTAATAGCCACCAAGCTCGCCGATCAGCCGGTAACTCAATTCAGAGCGCTGACTTCCGGGCACCTCTTTATTATGGGGGGTAACTACGTTTTTCTGAGGGTTCTTGATCAGCCAGTGCACTAAGGTACCTGAAGGTTGTGCAGGCTTGTTTCTCACCACTGCCCAATAGGTCTTTTTGACTTCTCTGTTCTTAAAAAGTGCATTCATACGTTCCAGTGCTTTACTGGTTTTGGCAAACAGAATCACTCCGCTAACGGGGCGGTCCAGACGGTGTACCACGCCCAGAAAAGCACTGTTGGGCTTATTGTATTTTTTAGCAAGATATTTCTTAACCATGTCTTCCAATGGTTCATCTCCTGTCTCGTCAATCTGAACAATATCACCGGCACGTTTATATACCGCTATGAGGTGGTTATCTTCGTAAAGTATATCTTTATCAGTTACGGGCATTTCTTAATATTGTTCTTTTTCATTTGGAAAATCATTACCCTTCACATCTTTGATATAAGATTCTGCAGCATTTTTTATTCCACTATATAGATCCAGGTATTGACGCAGGAAACGAGGTTTAAAGCCTTTGGTCAGACCAATCATGTCGTTAACCACGAGTACTTGTCCGTCACAGTCCGGGCCTGCCCCAATTCCTATGGTTGGGATATGTAAACTTTCAGATACTTCCTTTCCTAATTTTGCAGGTATTTTTTCCAGCACAACGGAAAAGCACCCTGCTTTTTCCAGAATCTTTGCGTCGCTTTTTAACTTTTCTGCTTCCAGCTCATCTTTAGCTCTTACCGTATAGGTTCCAAATTTGTAAATAGATTGTGGGGTAAGCCCCAGGTGTCCCATCACTGGTATCCCCGCAGTAATAATACGTTCTACTGATTCTACAATCTCCGCTCCGCCTTCCAGCTTTACACCATGTGCGCCGGATTCTTTCATAATTCTGATGGCCGAATTCAGGGCTTCTTTTGAATTTCCCTGATAGGATCCGAAAGGCAGATCTACAACAACAAATGCTCGTCCTGCTCCTCTAACCACACTTTGTGCATGGTAAATCATTTGATCCAGCGTAATTGGAAGGGTTGTTTCGTGTCCCGCCATAACATTAGATGCAGAATCTCCAACGAGTAATACATCCAGCCCTGCGTCTCCAAGGATTGTTGCCATGGAATAGTCATATGCTGTTAACATGGCTATTTTCTCGCCACGTTGTTTCATTTCTTGCAGAATATGTGTAGTAATGCGTTTTACTTCTTTATTTACTGACATGCCTATTAGGTTTAGATTGACAAAATTAGGTTTTACAAACGAAATAAAACGCAAAAACAATAACCTTAGCGTAAAAATAGTAGGATAGTAAGCTTATTGAAAGCTAATTGAAAAATCAATATACTCTTCGAGGACTGGACTCCTTGCCTCGCTACGCTCTTGTGGCAAGGCGCCCTGAGATCCTCTCCTGAGCAATATTGATTTTTTCGAAGTTTTAATGTTTTTATTTGTTCTCAAGAGCTCGCAAGCTCGGTTTTTTAGGCGCTTAGCTGGGGGGGATCCGGACAGGGTGCAGAGTAGGTTATGGAATTCGACGAGGTTATTTGGCTAGTATGTGCCTGGAACCTGCCTGTTCCGATCCTGGCTTTTACTAACTCCTGAGTTACTACTGAATTAGAGCAGCCTAAGTCCGGGTTTTCTTATAAAAACCCGGACTTACTCCGGACTCACATCGGACTAACTCTGCTTTGAGTTTATACCAGGACCGGACGATTTAGAAACAACTGTCTTAACTCTTTGCGCCCTGCCCGGTCACCTCCATCCTCTGCAATTTGCTAAGGAAAATTCTCGTACGCTGCGGAAAGACCTCAGAGGGCTGCGGGCTTCTTCAGCCCGCCTGGTCTCGTTAGTCTTGAAGCAGCTGTACAGAATTTTCCGAACAATTTCCCTCATTCTATCCCCAATTAAAATTACTGTTAAAAAAATATTGAAATGAACACTCAAAAACCTATCTTTGTATCCCGAAATGAACGGGTTAGATAACATCACATTTGTTAACAGTAAAAACGGCGAAAATGCCAGTACTCCCCATTCTTTTTTCTCTTTTTTCCACATAATTTCTGATTATTATCATCATGACTAACTACACCAAGTTACCCGCGATCTTGTTATTGGCAGACGGAACCGTATACCACGGTAAAGCAGCCGGAAAAATCGGTACCACAACCGGAGAAATTTGTTTCAATACAGGAATGACCGGATATCAGGAAATTTTCACTGATCCTTCCTATTTCGGACAGATCATGGTTACCACCAATGCTCATATCGGAAATTATGGTATACATAAAGAGGAGATCGAATCTGACTCTATCAAAATAGCTGGTCTGGTTTGCAAAAACTACAATATCGGATTTAGCCGTAAAGAAGCTTCAGAGTCAATTCAGGATTACTTCCAGAATGAAAACATTGTTGGTATTTCAGACATAGATACCCGTGCCCTGGTGCGTCACATCAGACATAAAGGTGCAATGAATGCCATTATTTCCTCGGAAATCACTGATCTGGAGGAATTAAAAAAGAAATTAGCAGAAGTTCCTTCCATGGATGGCTTAGAACTTTCTTCACAAGTGTCTACCAAAGAACCTTATTTCTACGGATCTCCGGAAGCTACTTATAAAATCGCTGCACTGGATTTGGGTATTAAGAAAAATATCCTTCGTAATTTTGACGACAGAGACATCTATGTACAGGTATTTCCTGCAAAGACAAGCTTCGAAGAAATGAATAAATGGGGAGCAGACGGTTATTTTATTTCAAACGGCCCTGGTGACCCTTCGGCCATGCCTTATGCAATTGAAACCGTTAAGCAGGTATTGGCAGCAGACAAACCCCTGTTTGGGATTTGTTTAGGTCATCAGCTGCTGGCAGAAGCCAATGGTATCGGAACTATGAAAATGTTCAACGGACACAGGGGATTAAACCACCCGGTAAAGAACATCATCAAAAATCATTGTGAAGTGACTTCACAAAACCACGGATTCGGTGTGATTCCCGAAGATGTAAGAAGTTCTGACAAAGTGGAGATTACCCACCTTAACCTGAACGATCAGTCTATTGAAGGTATTCGTGTCAAAGGCAAAAAAGCTTTCTCTGTTCAGTACCACCCGGAGTCTTCTCCAGGTCCTCATGATTCCCGTTATCTTTTTGATGACTTTATTGAAATGATTAAAGGCGAACTCGCCTGGTAACCTTATTCACAGGTTTAAAACATCATTTTACCGACATATTGCAGGTTTTAAGGGATAGATGGTTTTCTATTCCTTAAAAACCTTCTTACTTTTACACCATGGATAAAAAGAAGGCCATTATCAGTGTTAAAGACCTGGTAAAGAACTATGATGATTTCAACGCGGTAAAAGGCATCAGCTTTGACGTGTATGAAAACGAAATCTTTGGATTACTTGGCCCAAATGGCGCCGGAAAAACAACAACCCTCGAAATCATTGAAACCCTAAGAGAAAAAACATCCGGAGAGATTACCGTTGATGGTTTATCAGTAGATCATGATGCAGGGAAGATCAAACAAATCATAGGTGTACAGTTACAAGCCGCGGGCTACTACCCCAACCTCAACCTGGTTGAACTGATGGAATTATTTTCCGGACTGTACGGGGTAGATATCAAGCCGATGGAAATGCTGGAAAAAGTAAATCTTCAGGACAAGGCTAAAGCCCGGTATAAAGCCCTTTCAGGGGGCCAGAAACAACGTTTCTCCATCGCTACTACCCTCATCAACAATCCCAAAATCATCTTCCTGGACGAACCCACAACCGGTTTAGATCCACAGGCCCGGCGCAATCTATGGGACCTCATCATTGAAATTCGCAAAAGTGGTACCACTGTGGTGATCACAACACATTATATGGATGAAGCAGAACAGCTCTGTGACCGGGTTGCTTTTGTAGAACACGGACAGATCATTGCACTGGATTCACCAGACAATTTGATTGACAGCCTGGTCAACAGTGGCTTTGAACGAAAAAAAGAAGTAAAAAAGGCAAACCTTGAAGATGTATTTATTAACCTGACCGGCCAGCAATGGCGTGAAGGATAATCTGAAAACCATGAACAAACCTTATAACCATACCAAAGCAACTTTAGCACTGGCTAAAGCCAGCTTCAGATCCATCATGCGCAGCCCCTCTGCTGTGGTATTCACCCTGGCTTTTCCGCTGATCTTTATTCTCGTTTTCGGTTTTCTTGGCGGGGGTGGGGTTAAAGTAGACCTGGCTGTTGCACCCGGTTCTAATCTTCAAAACCCTATAATCTACGCATTAGAAAAAGTCTCCGTGGTGAGACTCATTAAAGATAAAGCCCCTAAAGAAATTCAGGCTGACCTGGAAAAAGGAACCATCGATGCTGTTATTGATGTTAAAAGTAATCCATCGGGTACGCCAGCCTTTATAGCAAATGTAAAATATACCTCGGCTTCAATTGATAAATCCAACATTCTTAAATCCATACTGAATAACCTGCTCTATACGCTCAATTCAAGGGACATAAAGCCCACAGTTGCTGAATTGAATGAAAGCACCGTGAAGGGCCGTATTTACAGGACCATAGACTTTATCCTGCCTGGACAACTGGGCTTCTCTTTACTCAGTACTGGTGTATTTGGAACGGCATTCGTTTTTTTTAGTTTACGTCAAACCCTGGTGATCAAACGCTTTTTTGCCACGCCGGTAAAAAGATCCAGTATTGTATTGGGCGAAGGACTTGCCAGAATTGGCTTTGCTTTACTTGGCGCCCTGTTTATCATTCTAATAGGACATTTCTTCTTTCATTTCACACTTATTCATGGTGTCATAACGGTAATCAATATGCTCTTACTGGCCACTATTGGCGTCATTGTTTTTATGGGCTTTGGATTTGTGGTGTCTGGGCTGGCCAAAAGCGAAAGCACCATCCCCCCAATATCCAATATTATTACTTTACCACAATTTTTACTTTCGGGCACTTTCTTTTCTATAGATGCATTCCCAAACTGGCTGCAACCCATCAGCAGAGCCCTGCCTTTAACCTACCTGAACGATGCGATGCGAAAGGTTGCATTTGAAGGCGCGGGTTTATGGGATGTCAAACAACAAATCCTGATCATGATTATCTGGGGGTTTGGCATCTACGCTGTAGCTGTTAAGGTTTTTAAGTGGGAGTAAAAAAAACTACCTTACTGAAATTTTATTTGTGTGAATCATAATTATTTATTGTAAATTACATCTATGATCACTCCCACACCAAATAAAAATTTAAACCCCGTAAAGTATGAAAAAACTAGTAGCAGAATTTATTGGAACATTTTGGCTCGTACTGGGCGGCTGCGGCAGCGCTGTCCTTGCTTGTAATTATCCTGGGGCAGGAATTGGCTTTGCCGGCGTAGCCCTTGCTTTTGGATTAACCGTTGTTACCATGGCCTATGCCATAGGACATATCTCCGGTGCTCACCTTAATCCGGCCGTTTCCGTTGGCCTCTGGATTGGAGGACGCTTTGATGGAAAAGATTTGATTCCCTACATTATTTCCCAGGTACTGGGCGGTATTGCCGCTGCAGGCATCCTTTATGTTATTGCTACTGGTAATGGAAGCTCCATCGGGGGCTTTGCAACCAATGGTTATGGAGATTTGTCTCCCGGAAAATACAGTTTAACAGCCGCACTGGTCTGCGAGGTTGTAATGACCTTTATATTTCTTATTGTGATCTTGGGCGCTACCGATGAGAGGGCACCTAAAGGATTTGCAGGATTAGCCATAGGACTGAGCCTTACCCTGATACACCTGATCAGCATTCCTGTAACCAATACTTCGGTTAATCCCGCAAGAAGCACCAGCCAGGCTCTGTTTGTTGGTGGAGAAGCCCTGAGCCAGCTTTGGTTATTTTGGGTTGCTCCTATTGCAGGGGCTATTCTGGCCGGTCTGGTTTATAAAGCAGTTTTTGCTTCCAAATCTGAAGCAGCGTAGTCATTTTAAAAGAGAAAACACCATACCTGGGGGATAATTCTAAGAATTATCCCCCTTCTTATTTTTGACAACATTTTAACTTAACTATTTCTTAGCTAAGGCTTAATTCAAAAAAAAACATTATCAAAGCCTATAATTTAAAATTTATTATAACTTTGGATATTGCCTTAGTAATTGTAATTTCTACACTAAGGCTTATTTACAAATAAAAACCAATAAAAATGAGTTTAATAATCGATGTTCATGCGCGGCAAATACTTGACTCCCGCGGCAATCCTACAATTGAAGTAGACGTAATCACAGAAAATGGTGTCCTTGGTCGTGCGGCCGTACCATCTGGTGCTTCTACGGGTATGCACGAGGCAGTGGAGCTTCGTGATAACGATAAGTCTGTATATATGGGTAAAGGTGTTTTAAAAGCCGTTGCCAATGTTAATGATAAGATTGCTGCTGAATTAAGAGGTATAGATGTATTTGAGCAAAATGCCATCGACAACCTGATGATCAAACTGGACGGAACAGAGAATAAGGGTAATTTAGGTGCTAACGCTATTCTTGGTGTTTCTTTAGCAGTTGCTAAAGCTGCTGCTCAGGAAAGCCGTCAGCCTTTATACCGTTACATCGGTGGGGTTAATGCCAATACTTTGCCTATCCCGATGATGAATATTGTAAACGGTGGTTCGCACTCTGACGCCCCTATTGCTTTCCAGGAATTCATGATCATGCCGGTAGGTGCTTCTTCTTTTTCAGAAGCCTTAAGATGGGGTACTGAAGTATTCCATAACTTAAAAGCTATCCTGCACAGCAGAGGTCTTTCTACTGCAGTAGGTGATGAAGGTGGGTTTGCGCCTACTTTTGAAGGTACTGAAGATGCCGTTGAAACCATTATAAAGGCTATTGAAAAAGCAGGGTACAAAGCAGGTGAGCAAATTTGCCTGGCTTTTGACTGTGCAGCTTCAGAATTCTACAAAGACGGTAAATACGACTATACTAAATTTGAAGGCGATAAAGGTGCCATCCGCACCAGTGCTGAACAAGTGGACTACCTGGCTAGTTTAGCGGCTAAATATCCGATCATCTCTATTGAAGATGGTATGGCAGAAGATGACTGGGCCGGATGGAAATTACTAACGGAGAAAATCGGTGATAAAGTTCAGTTGGTTGGAGATGACTTGTTCGTAACCAATGTTAAGCGTTTGCAAACTGGTATAGACCAGGATACTGCAAACTCTATCCTGGTAAAAGTAAACCAAATCGGTTCTTTAACTGAAACCATCAACGCGGTTACTTTAGCACAAACCAATGGTTATACTTCAGTAATGAGTCACAGAAGTGGTGAAACTGAAGATACAACGATTGCTGATCTGGCTGTTGCATTAAACTGCGGACAAATTAAAACCGGGTCTGCTTCACGTTCGGACAGGATCGCAAAATACAACCAGTTGCTTCGTATCGAAGAGGAGTTGGGTGCTGCTGCACGTTTCATAGGTAAAGATTTTAAATTCTTCAAGAAATAATTTAAAAGTCTATATAAAAAGAAGCGGCCCTTATTTTTCGATAAGGGCCGCTTCTTTTTATAAATTTAAACTTATATTTGTGTCTATGAATCGTTTACTTGATCTTTTCCGCAACAAATACTTCATTGCAGCTGCTGCTTTTGTGGTATGGATGCTGTTCTTTGACAAGAACGATATGTTGTCTCAATATGAATACAGGTCAGAAGTGAACAAATTACAGGAAGAGAAAGATTTTTACGAGAAAGAAACGGCTCATGTGAAGAAAGATCTGAATGAACTGAATACCAATCTGAATACCGCAGAAAAGTTTGCCAGAGAAAAGTATTTCATGAAGAAAGACAACGAGGATGTCTTTGTCATTATCAAAGAAGCTCCTAAAGACTAATAGCCAAATCTTGGCAAAGTGAGCTTATATTTCACTACAATAATCCGAAACACAAAGATAAAGGCAATTACTGTAATCCTGGCCAGGTCGTTCCCTACTTTAAAATAGATCAGTCCATAGTATAAAATTCCACCAAGGATACAGGCTGTTGCATAGATTTCCCTTTTAAAGATCAGCGGAATGGTATTTAAAAGCGTATCCCGGATTACTCCGCCAAAACATCCGGTAATGGTGCCCAGGGCTACACAAATTCCAGGGCTCAGACCAAATAAAATACCTTTCTGAATACCCAGCATGGTAAACAGCCCCAGACCAAGAGAGTCGAAAAGAAAGAGTGTTACCTTAAACTTTTTAATATGCGTTTTGAAAAAAATGGTTGCAATACAGGTAATCAGGATGAGCAGACAATAATTGACATCTCTCATCCAGGCCACAGGCGTATCTCCTAATAGCAAATCGCGTACGGTACCACCCCCTATTGAAGTGACAAAGGCAATAATCAATACGCCGAAGGGATCAAGCCGTCTTTGCATAGCTGCAAAAGAGCCGGATATTGCAAAAGAAATTGTACCCAGGATCTCTATGGTTTGTGACGTACTTATTTCCATACTGTTATAACTAGCGTAAACCGTTTCTCTTTCTCACAAACCATTCTGTACTTAGCAAGGCTAAGATCAGTACAAATAACCATTTAAAGTTAATTAATTCTTCATATTTCAGATCTTCAAAGCTTAAGGTCTTTATGGTCTCCTTGTTTTTGAGTTCCCTAAACAGGTTTTTAAGCTTTTCCGGTGCATACATCTTTCCACCGGTTTGCGCAGAAATGGTGTATAGTAATTGATGATTTGCTGTGGTTTGCTGATATTCAGCAAACAGAGGGTTTACAAAGAATACACCTTCAGCAGTATATTTCCGGCTGCTCAGGGAAGTCTCTGCATCATAGGTATAAGTGCCCGGTGGCAACAGGCCTATATCCAACTGATAAGCTTTCTCTGATCTGGAAAAGGTAAAATTAAAGATCTTTCCACCTTCATTACGGATTCTAACAACAACATCTGGTGTATTTACGGGTTGATAATTGTCATTATACAGGCTGGCATTTAAAACTACAGATTCATTTTCATCCATGCTCATTTTTGACGGATAGACCTTAAACTTACGTTTGTCATTTTTAACAGTAAGGTATTGGACAGTTTGCAACACCAGCTGATTCAACGTTTCAGGTAAATTATTTCTTGCCTCCGTCAGCTTCCATCTCCAGAGCCCTTCTCCAATGAGGTAACACGATTTAAGCTCACCAGAGGACATGAAAAACCACAAAGGCAGACTGGAGCCGATTTTCGTTTGTTTTTGATTCAGCATCGTTAAAGCAACACCATTGACATTCAATTGTCCATAGGGTATCTGTAGCGGATCATAACTTTGAATGCTTTTTTTAAATGTTTCATTGAGCTCAAAGGTGGTAAAATCAGCATTGACTATTGGGCTGATCTCCTGAAGCCGGTCATTCGAGCTGCTAAAACTGACCTGTTGCTGCAGCCGGTTAAAGACAGCAAAGTCAGTTTGCGCACCAAGGATGTACCAAACCGGTCGTTTGGATGCTTGCAATTTACTGATCAGGGACGCAGCCTTAAACTGCTGGTCTGGCAACTGATAAAGAATTACCAGGCCATAATCATTAACATTCACCACATCCAGGTCTTTGTTCAAAATGGTTTTTACCTCAAAGTGTTTATTGGTTTCTATGGCTTGCTTCAAAACAGCCAGATCAGGATGAGGTCCGGCAGCAGCTATTAATACTTTTTGCCTGTCGTCTATAACCTCAATAACGAAATTCTGTGCATTGTTTTGTGTTGACACCTCATTTTTCAATGGACTCAGTACAACTTTATAGGATCTGGACCCTAGTTTAGCCGCTTTTAATTTAATCTGGACATTTTTAACGAATGTATTTGCATCAATAGTAAATTTCTCTTCATGAACTTTTCCTGTGCCCTCAAAAACAGAAAGTGTCAGCGCTTCATTTTTACTTTCAAAGGCCTGCACTTGTACGTCTACAGTGAAGTCATTGCCCAGGTAAACCATATTGTTGTAATTCACATTCGCAATAAGGACATCCCGCTTTGGAATTGTATCTCCAAGAGCAATGGTATACACCGGCGCTTTTAGTTTGTTGACGGCATAGACCGGGTTTCCGCCCCGGTTAAAAATTCCATCTGTTGCTAAAATGATCGCCCCTACATTCCTGTTCAGAAATTCATCATTCAGTTTATCTATTAAAGCTGTGGCATTTGTCAGTTTCCCTTTGTTAGAAAAATCAAAACCCGTGGCTACACGGTCGCTAAAGTTGTACACTCTTACGTCATAAGCATCGGCAAGTTGATCTGTAAGCTGTTTCAGATCTTGCTCATACTTCTTTTTCACAAATCCCGGAGGTTCAATATGCCCAACGGATAAAGAATTGTCCTGGGCAATGACAATAACCGGTTTTTCCAGGATATAGGAAATCCGTTTAACCAGTGGCGCACAAAGGAGCCATAAGATCAGCGCTACTCCTAATCCCCGCACACTGGCAAGAAAAATGCGCAACTTAGGGCTCAGCGATTTTGTTTTCCCATATAACAGCCAGGCCAGGAGTCCTCCTGCGATCAGGCAGCACATGAGCATCAGCAAATCCTGTAAATGAAAAGAGTTCCCCATAGTATCCGGTTCTGTTTAAAAATTAAACAGTCATTAGGGTAAAGATGCTAAATTTTTAAAAATTTGAATGTAACTTGGAAACATAAATAGGCATTCTATGAACATTACGTTTAAAATTATACTTCTCCTTATCATGTCGGGCCCCTTATTTGCACAAAACAGTTTTAAGCAGCAGCAACTTAGCTTCGAAAGGGTAAAAACTGCCTATACGGATAAATGGGATGACTTAAAAAAGGATTTAAAAATTAAGGGGATCAGGGAAGGGTTCCAGATGTATATTGTTGCCTATAAAAATGAAGGTAAACTGGAGATTTGGTTAAAAAATAAAAATCAGTCTGTTTATAGCTTGTTCAAAAGTTATGATTTTAGCGCTCACTCGGGTAAGCTCGGCCCTAAAATCAAGGAGGGCGACTTCCAGACACCTGAGGGCTATTATGCCATCAATGCTTTTAATCCGCAGAGCAATTTTTATCTGTCCTTAGGCGTCAATTACCCAAACCAGGCAGATCTTTTCAGAAGTGGTAAAAATAAACCTGGAGGTGATATCTATATTCATGGAAACCAGGTGACTGTTGGATGCATTCCCTTAACCGATGATAAGATTAAGGAAGTGTATGTATTGGCTACAGAAGCCAGGAATGCCGGGCAAAAGGAGATTCAGGTATCTATATATCCTTTCCGGATGACCAATGAAAACGTGAAATCAAAATTATCATTGTATCCGCAGCAAAAATCGTTCTGGACCAATCTGCAAGAGGGCTATACTTATTTTATCAAGCATAAAAAGCCCCCGGTTGTTCAAACGACAAACGAGGGCTATACATTTAAAACATAGAATTACAGCATACCGCCACAAACCGACAATACTTGTCCGGTTACGTAGGCGCTCATATCCGAAGCCAGGAATAAACATACGTTTGCAACATCCTCTGTTTCTCCGGCTCTTTTCAATGGGATGCCCTGCTCCCATCCTTCTACCACTTTAGGGTCCAGTACATCAGTCATTTCAGTACGGATAAAACCCGGTGCAACAACATTGGTCCTGATATTTCTGGAGCCCAGTTCTTTCGCTACTGATTTAGAAAATCCGATAATTCCTGCTTTAGAAGCGGCGTAGTTGGCCTGTCCGGCATTTCCCTGTACACCAACTACCGAACTCAGGTTCACAAAAACACCTTTGCGGTTCTTCATCATGATTTTAGAAGCGGCCTTGGTAATGTTGAATACAGACTTCAGGTTCACATCAATTACTTCATCCCAGTTTTCTTCGCTCATCCGCATCAACAAACCATCTTTGGTAATTCCAGCATTGTTAACCACAATATCAACTGTTCCAAAGTCAGCTACGATATCACTGATCAGTTTTTCTGCCTGGTCAAATTTAGAAGCATCCGAACGGTAACCTTTAACCGTTGTACCATATACTTTTAATTCCTGCTCCAGTGCTTCTCCCTTTTCAACAGAAGACAAATAAGTAAATGCTACATGAGCACCCTGCTCAGCAAACTTTTCCGCTATCTTGCGGCCTATTCCTTTAGAAGCACCGGTAATCAGTGCTGTTTTTCCTTCTAGTAATTTCATCAGTATTTATTTGTTGTTTATCGGTAATGAAGCTATCATGAGTTTCTCTTTTTCACTAAACATCTATTTGATGTTCAAGAGCTCGCTAAAGCTCGGTTCATTGTGTTTGGTGAGTGTAAACTCATGATGGTTTCATTATAAATGTTTGGTTATATGAATTTAGTTCTTATTTGATGTTATAGCTGGCTCTTGCTGACTTAAACAATGAAAACTACCCAGACCCCAGATAATATCTGTTGAATCTATTCCGACTACTTTTCTGTCCGGAAACACTTTTTGAATAATATCCAAAGCGATCGGATCATTTACATCTCTGAAAGTAGGTACTACAACAGATTTATTCGCAATATAGAAATTAGCATAAGAGGCTGGTAAGCGCGTATCCTCATGAATCACAGGTGAAGGCATAGGCAGCTCGATAATGTTCAGTGGCTCGCCATTGAGCAAACGCATTTCCTTCAGCGCTTCCAGGTTTTCCTGTAAAAGAAGGTAGTTTTCGTCCAGTGGATTACTTTCTACAACAGTTAATACCGTATTCTCGTTCACAAACCTGGTGATATCGTCAATATGTCCATCGGTATCATCTCCAACGATCCCGTCTCCAAGCCATAATATTTGTTCAGCGCCATAAAAAGACCTTAAATAGCTTTCTATTTGTTCTTTATTTAAATGAGGATTACGATTTTCATTTAATAAACATGCGGTTGTTGTTAAAATAGTACCTGCACCATTGAATTCTACAGAACCGCCTTCCATCACAATATCAGGGGTGTATAGAGGCAAGTTGAAATGTTCCGCAATCTTGGTCGGAATCACATCGTCAAGATCAAATGGAGGATATTTACCACCCCAGGCATTATAACCCCAGTCTACAACAGCTTTCTGTGTACCATCAGCATTCAACAAAAAAGCAGGTCCGTGATCCCGGCACCAGGCATCATTTGTTGGATGAAAATAGAATTCAATATTAGATAAGTCTGCCCCTGCCTTTTCTAATTCAGCAACAGCAAAAGTTTTTGTGGCCTCATCATTAATATTAATCCTTACTTTCTCCCCTTCTGCTACGATTTTTATAAATGCACAATAAGGTGCATAAATTGCTTCTATCTTTCCTGGCCAGGACGCTTCTTTATGCGGCCAGCTTAGCCAGGTCGCTTCATGCGGAGCCCATTCTGCAGGAAAAGCAAACCCGACTTGCTTTGGGGTATCCTTAAATAGATTCGTCATCTATATATCTTTTTGTAATTTGTGAATAACTATCAATTCGTCTGTCTCTTAAAAAAGGCCAGTGCGTTCTGTAGCTGTCTGACCTGGACAGATCCAGTTCTACTACTTTTAATTCTTCTGTATTATGGGAAGCCTGATACAAAAGGGTTCCAAATGGATTGGAGACGAAAGACCCGCCCCAGAACTCCACTCCAGCCTCTTCACCAACACGATTAATGCTAACTACAGGGACACCGTTAGCAATTGCATGGGAACGCTGTATAGTCTGCCAGGCATTGTATTGTTCTTTATTGGTTTCACTGTCCTGTGTTGTTGCCCAGCCTATTGCAGTTGGATAAACCAGAAAGTCAGCCCCCATTAAGGCGGTTAAGCGAGCCGCTTCGGGATACCATTGATCCCAGCATATTAAAACTCCGATCTTCGCAAATTTGGTTTTGAATACTTTATAACCTAAATCACCTGGAGTGAAATAGAACTTTTCATAAAAGCCAGGATCGTCCGGAATATGCATTTTGCGATACTTACCCAGGTAAGCTCCATCAGCATCTAGAACTGCCGTTGTATTGTGATACAATCCTTCAGCTCTTTTCTCAAACAGAGAGGCCACAATGACCACATTCAGTTCAGCTGCTACTTTCGAAAGCACATCTGTTGACGGACCCGGAATCGCTTCTGCAAGTTTAAAGTTCTCGTAGTTCTCTTCGTCACAAAAATAAAGAGAAGTAAATAGTTCCTGTAAACATACTACCTGCGCACCCTGTGCTGCTATTTCACGGATTTTAACAATCGCCTTATCTAAATTTTCCTGTTTATTACTGGTACAGCTCATCTGCACCAATCCAACTTGTACTTTAGCCATTCTTCAAAAAATTATACTGCAAAGTTAACCAAAAAGGTCGAAGCTAAAAGGATAAACCTGAAAGCCTTGACCTGCTTAGGAGAAATCGCATCTTCAATGGCCTTATAGTTATCATCCATTATATTTTTCTGGAAGGCTATCATGTAAAATGGTTTAATTTCTCCAAAATTAATCATAAAGAAAATAAAAACCGTAAAAGAAAAACACATATTTAACTGTATTCCAGTTAAAAAAAGCAAAATATCCTATTGATTTAAGTTGTATTGTTTTTTAGCACTTTATCCAAAGTAAATCTTAATAAAAAAATGAATAAGAATTTGTTTCTTTTTTATTTTTTTATTAAGTTTAATCAACATAACCAAATATAGTTGATTAAATATGCCTGCGCCTACTGAAAAAAGTCAACAACTGAGAGCGGAGATCATTAAAGAACTCTACCATAAAAAGGTGCTCTCTCTAAAAGAATTAAGTGAACTTACCAAGAAAAGTTTACCACTGGTCACCTCTGTGGTGAATAGCCTCATCGAAGAAGAGTACATTATAGAGCAAGGTTTAGCACCATCCACAGGAGGAAGAAGACCACAGCTATTCTTACTAAATCATCAAAAACAAAAGTTCCTGGTTGCTGTAGCCATGGACCAGATGATTAGCCAAATGGCGATCTACAACCTTTCCGGGCAGCCAGTTTATGGTGTAAAACAGATTAATCTGGATATATCATCGCCAGAAGCAACAAACACTTTAACAGAATTTATAGACAGGAACATCCTGCAATCCGGACTAGACTATAAAGATATTTTAGGTGTTGGAATTGGTATGCCAGGATTTGTCAATGAAGCTGAGGGAATAAATGAATCTTATTTAATTGCAGAGGGCTCCAATCTTCGGGACCTTCTAACCCAAAAGTTAAAGCTTCCTGTTTACCTGGACAATGATTCCAGTTTGATAGCGATGGCTGAACTGCGTTTCGGGGCTTCTGTTGGTAAAAAGGACATCATGGTGGTTAATATTGGATGGGGTACTGGTCTTGGGATTATTGTTGATGGAAAACTCTACAGGGGCAGTACGGGCTATGCTGGCGAATTTAGCCATATCCCTTTGTCTAATTCCAATAACCTTTGTGCCTGCGGCAAAAGGGGCTGTCTGGAAGTAGACACTTCTCTGCTGGTGATGGTCGATAAAGCAAAAAAAGAGATGTCTGGTGGAGCTGCCTCCAGCATGAAGCAATTGTTTAATGACAATGCAAAAGAGGCGGCAGAACATTTCCTTGATGCAGTTGTCAAACAAGATCCACTGGCTGTATCCATATTGTCGGGTGCTGCTTTCCAGATTGGAAAGGGATTGGCTGTACTGATACATATTATGAACCCCGAACAGATAGTTTTAAGCGGAAGAGGGGCCCGGGCGGGAAAAATGCTTCTACCCGCTATACAGCAAGCCATTAATGAGTTTTGTATTCCAAGAATTTCTGAACAAACACAGATCGCTTTGTCCAAACTTGGGGATCAGGCTGAATTGCTCGCCGCGGCAAGTTTACTGGTAGAAAAGAGTCAATTTAACTAAATACACAACCAAAGTTAAACCAATGCCTATGCAAAAATAAAAACTCAGCAACACATCCTATCTGTTACAACAAACTAAAACTAAACTTAACCTTTAAAGCAATGAAAAAAATATACTTAATGTACTTAAGTACTATGCTATTTAGTTTTCTAACTATAGCTGCTTATGGACAAAATAAGATTACCGGAACGGTAAAAGATGCTACGGGACCCTTACCAGGAGTAAGTGTGTTGATCAAAGGTACCTCAAATGCAACTGAAACGAATGCCACAGGAAAATTTTCGATCTCGGCGCCGCCCAATTCAACTTTAATATTTAGCGCCGTTGGATATAAACGACAGGAGGTTACGCCAACGGGCAATACTGTAGATATTTTACTTGTAGAAGATCAGAGCACATTGAATGAAGTTGTTGTAACAGCATTGGGCATTAAAAGAGAGGCCCGGTCGATAGGTTATTCTGCACAAACGGTTTCGGGTGCCACGATGAATGAGGCCAATCCACCTAACCTTTCGAACGGACTCCAGGGAAAGGTAGCCGGGCTTAACATCTCCCTTCCTAATGGCATTGAAGGAAGTTCCTCCCGGATTGTGATCCGCGGTAACAACAGCTTCCTGGGCAATAACCAGCCTCTTATCGTTGTAGATGGTGTGATGGTAGACAATGAGCCTATCATGCAGAAGGGAAATAATCTTACGGCTCAAAATTTTTTGGGAGCAAACAACGACGTCCGTTCCTCTCAAGGCACGGATTATGGTTCGTTTTTGAACACGGTAAACCCGGATGATGTAGAAAGCATTAACGTACTGAAAGGACCTACTGCTGCAGCACTATATGGCGCGAGGGGAGCAAATGGGGTAATCCTTATTACAACAAAAAAGGGAGGGAAAGAAAAAGGTCTGGGGATAACCTATAACTTTTCCAACCGTTGGAATGATCCTTACAGGTTTGTAAAAATGCAGGACCAGTATGGAAGCGGTATGACAGAGGCTCTGTATTCTGCAAATCCGTCATTCTATAAAGATGCAAATGGTAAGGACAGGGAATTTAACGAAAATGATCAATACGGCTCACGTGTCAATATTCCTGGCGGAAATCCGTTTTATACTTACATCGGCTTTCCTGGCGATGGCGCTTCCTGGGGGCCAAAAATGAACGGACAGCCTTTAGTTTGGTGGGACGGCTCTACCCAATCTTATACCGGCAATTCGAATATCTTTAAAAGTTTTTATAAAACCGGTCATACAACCACCCACAATGTTTCTTTTTCAGGGGCAGGTGATGTCGGTACACTCCGGTTTTCTTATACCAATACCTCCAATGACGCCATAACCTATAACAGCAATTCTAATCAAAATGTCTTTAACCTGGGCTCTTCCATTAACGTAAGCAAAAAGGTAAAAGTTGAAGCAACCACCAGTTACACCAATTTAAAAAAACTTAATGTTCCCAATACAACGGGCTACGATACAGATGGAAATGCGATACCGAGTACTGGTTACATCACGATGTATGGATTACCAGCGGATTACAAACCCCTCGAAAGGGGCCTTACTTACAATGCAGACGGATCACAGAATACAAGCACAGTGAACAACGGTCCTTATCCAAGCATGGGTATGCAGAATTACTGGTGGACTACAATGGAAAATAATCAGACTTATACGCAGAATCAATTGCTGGGATCTGTCAAGTTAACCGCCGAATTACTTCCCTGGTTAAATGCAACAGGCCATGCCGGAGTCAATTATTACACCAATCAGTTTGACACCAGGAACAAACCTACAGATGCAGCAGGACTAACCGGCGGCTCTTACTCCAATGACCTGTCTAAAGTCACAACGGTCAACTTTGATGGAATGTTTACTGCCCATAAAGATGAGCTGTTTAAAAACTTTGATGCCAGCTTTACTGCTGGTGCCAGCAACTACCATTATAATTTATATGATTTGTATGCTAAAAATCCAGGACCATTCCTCTACCCTTTTACGTATAATTTAACCAATTATGCCGGCACCAATCCCTTTCCGCAACCTTCGGAAAACCGATCGGAAAGTGAAATCAACTCCGTCTATGGGATTATGCATTTAAATTATAAAAAATACCTGTTCCTGGAACTGACTGGCCGGAATGACTGGTCTTCTACCCTGCCTAAATCCAATCTGTCCTTTTTCTACCCCTCCGCCAGTTTAAGCTTTGTCTTTACAGATGCTTTAAAAATGGATGCTATAAAAAATTGGTTGAGTTTCGGAAAACTTCGTTTCGCAGCTTCCAGCAGCGCCAACGGAACTATCCCTTATCAAACGGTATTCAATTTTACCCAGTCTACACTTGGCGGCTTTACCAACGGTCTGAATGTACCTACGATATTGCCCGCACTATTACTTCCTCCCCAAAAATCGAGGTCATTTGAGATAGGTACCGATCTCGGCTTTTTGGGCAACAGAATCAATCTGAACTTTTCTTACTATAATATCTATTCTTACGATCAGATCTTGCCTGTCAATATAGCCACTTCTTCTGGCGCTGATCGCGTGGTGATCAATACCGGTGCACTGAGAAATAAGGGTTTTGAATTCGTAATCAATGCAAAAGCTATCCAGAGCACCAATTTCAGTTGGGATATTACTGTTAACGGCGCGCACAATCAAAACAAAGTTGTTTCTATTGCAGAGGGTGTAGACCAGATCCCACTTGGCTCCTGGTTTGGAAGCAATGGTGTTAGTATGAACGTTAAACTTGGCGACGATTACGGAACCATTTACGGTAATGATTATACCTATGATAAGAATGGACAAAAGATTGTAAACAACATCACTGACGGAAACGGGAATGTAATCGGTTCTCAATATGCCCCAACCGCCTCCATGGTTAAAATTGGAAATTCAACACCCAAACTTACCGGAGGAATATCCAATACGTTCCGCTACAAGAACTTTAGCTTATTTGTAGCTACAGACTTTAAAATAGGCGGCCAGATCTGGTCGGCAGATTATTCTTCTATGATGGGACAGGGAATGGCGCCGGAAACCTTGGCTGAAAGAAATGGCGGGGGACTTCCCTTTACCTTTCCCGATGGCACCAAGGCAAATGTTGGGGTTATTTTACCTGGTGTAACCGCCGATGGCAACCCCAATACCGCAGTGGTGAATTCCTGGTGGAAATATGCAGGCAATTACCAATCCTGGAGCAATGTTCCCCTGGTGAGGAGCAACGCCATATTTACCAACAGCTGGGGTAAACTAAGAGAAGTAAACTTTACCTATAAAATACCTGACAAAGTGATTCAGAAAACGAAAGTGGTACAGAATCTTTCCATTTCCTTAATTGGAAGAGATCTGTTTTATTTGTTCACCACCTTACCAGACCATCTGAACCCGGAAGGAATTAATGGAACAAGTAACGTACAAGGAGTGCAATGGGGACAGTTACCAGGCGTACGCTCATTTGGACTATCTCTCAAAGCAGGTTTTTAAGCATACTCATTTAATAACTTATTTTATGAAACATACAGAAAATAGTACCACCTGGAGGATCCTGGCTATCCTCATGGTCTTTGGAACTTTTGTATCCTGTACTAAAAATTTCGAAAAAATAAATACCCCCTGGACTGGCTCTCCAACAGCTAGCCCCCAGCAGTTGTACACTGGTTTTTTAAGTAATTTATTTACCACTTACGGAGATCAGGCCACAATGAACGGCTGGTGGTATCCGATTTCGCAGCAAGGTATAGTTTATACCAGAGGCGATTACTCCTATAATGGCGGTCCGGAAAGCGAATGGAGTAATTTTTACCACAACCTCTCCAATTACAACAAGATGATGGATATCATTTCAGCGAGACCGGATTCTGCGACCTTCACCAATTTAAAAGCGATGATGAAGGTGCTCCGGGCTTATCAGGCCATTAAATTGTCTAACTTTTATGGAGATATGCCTTATTTCAAGGCAGGGTTGGCTTACAGTGGTAATTCTGTCGACTATAAAGTGGCTTACGACAAACAACAAGCTATTTATGTGGCTTGCCTGAACGACCTGGCTTGGGCAATTAACCACTTCTCCGCTTCAGACGGATCACAGGTCTCACTTGGTTCAGCGGATTTACTTTTGCAAAACAACATACCTCAATGGATAAAATTTGCGAATTCTTTTCGCCTGCGTGTCGCTTTAACAATGTATGATAAAGATCAGGCCGATGCTACTCCACATATTGCAGATGCTTTAAACAAACCCCTGCTCACAGATTATTCAACAGACAACGTTGGCTTCTACCCTTCCAATATTCCCAACCTGGATCTTGGCGGCAGAGAGTTTTCGTTTGGGCAAGAAGCCCGTTTACGTATGGGGACAACCATGTGGAAACTCATGTCGAGCAATAACAATCTCGACGGAAGTGGAATTTTTGACCTGAGGTGCAAAATCTTTTTTGAGCCCAACAATGCCGGTCAGTGGAACCCCTTTCCACAAAACCCAACCTCCAGTTCAATTACCGATGGAGGAGATCCATATAACAAAGGCATAAGAGATAAAGACTGGGCAAATAAAAATGGCAATGGTACGCCCCCAACAGTAAACAACTATGCCAATTTCAATTACTACTGGGGAAGGGACAAAAACATTCCTGAATTATTTATGACCGCTGCTGAAGTACATTTCTTAAAGGCTGAAGTCTATATCCGCGGCATTGCGGGTATTGGCGTCAATCCTTCAACAGCACAAACAGAATACAATGCAGGAATTGCGGCCTCCTTAAATTTCTGGACACAACAAGCCATAAATTCTCTGGTATGGATAGTCAATAAACCGGCCGGCTTGCCCAGCTCAGCAGACATAAGTACTTACCAGCAAAATCCGGCTGTATTATTCGACTCTTCCAACCCAGGCAACGCTTTAACACAGATTTATGCACAGGAATGGATAGATCTGTTCCGCCAACCTTGGGAAGCCTGGACTTTAATGAGAAGAACGGGAGGAAAGACACCTATGGAAACCAGCAATTCCAGTTACTATACCCAAACTTATGGAAGCTATCAGCGTGTTCAGTACCCCTCGTCAGAACAGGCTTACAATCTTGACAATTGGAAAACCGCAACTGGCGGAGGTGACCTTATGAGTACAAAACTTTGGATAACGAAATAGATCCTCGTAAAGGATAGATAAAAGAGGTTGTACATTAATCGGTCGTCATCTCGACGATAGGAGAGATCTGTTGTAAATTTGCTCACAGATCTCTCCTATCGTCGAGATGACGACCCTTTTTCATAACAGATTTCCTTTATATTCTTCCTGCAGTTCAAAAAGACATTTGGCACATAAACAGCCATCATACAATTCACTTATATACTGTACCTCATTTAAATCCAGCTGAACAACACTGCATTGACACTTTGTGTAAGCATTAGCCTTACACTCAATAGGTGTTCCGCAGCGTTCACAGGGTATGATTTCGTGTTTAGTCATTTTCACAAAGATACATGATGTGGCACAAATGCCTGTTCCACAAAAAGAAAATGACAAATTAAAGATTGTGCCTTGCACATAAAAAAGGAGTAAGAAATACATCTTACTCCTGATTGTATAATTGAAAATTTATATAAACTATCCTGAACAGCTAATGCAGCCTTCTTCCATAGTACATACCGGCCCTTCAATAATCTCCTCGGCACTTGTTTCAATATGGGCAGGAATAACAGGCTCCATGTTTTTACCAGCTTGATTTTCCACCGTAAATTTAACCGCCTGAGAAGCAGCCTGTGTACGCAGGTAGTACATACCTGTTTTTAAGCCTTTTTTCCATGCATAGAAGTGCATAGAAGTTAACTTAGATGTATTTGGCGCATTAATAAACAGATTCAGCGACTGAGACTGGCAAATATAAGCACCACGGTCTGCAGCCATATCAATGATGCTGCGCATTTTGATTTCCCAAACTGTTTTATACAGTTCTTTGATATAATCAGGAATCTCTGCAATATCCTGGATAGAACCATTGGCTAAAATGATCCTGTCTTTCATTGCAGGAGTCCATAGCCCTAAAGCAACTAAATCTTTTAATAAATGCTTATTTACAACAATGAACTCTCCGCTCAATACCCTTCTGGTATAGATGTTAGAAGTATAAGGTTCAAAGCATTCATTGTTACCCAAGATCTGAGAAGTAGAAGCAGTTGGCATTGGAGCCACCAAAAGAGAGTTATAAACCCCATTTTTCACCACTTTTTCACGTAAAGTTTCCCAATCCCAACGATTGCTGTCTGGTTGTACATTCCAAAGATCAAACTGGAATTTACCTTTAGATAATGGAGAACCTTCGAAAGATTGATAAGGACCATGTTTAACAGCCAGGTCATGAGAAGCATTCATGGCCGCAAAATAGATCGTTTCAAAGATCTCTTTGTTCAGGATTTTTGCACCCTCACTCTCAAATGGTAAACGCATCAGAATAAAAGCATCAGCCAATCCCTGAACACCTAAACCGATAGGTCTGTGGCGCATATTAGAATTTTTCGCTTCTTCTACCGGGTAGTAGTTATGATCGATGATCTTGTTCAGGTTTAAGGTAGCCTGATAAGTTACATCGTATAATTTTTGATGATCAAACTCGCCATTGATAACATATCTTGGCAAAGCCAAAGAAGCCAGGTTACACACAGCAACCTCATCTTTAGAAGTATATTCTATGATCTCCGTACACAAGTTGGAACTTTTTATGGTACCTAGATTCTGTTGATTAGATTTGCTGTTTGCAGCATCTTTATACAGTAAATAAGGTGTACCGGTTTCAATTTGTGAATCCAGGATAGCAAACCAAAGTTCCTGTGCTTTGATCGTTTTACGTGCACGGCCTTCTTTTTCATAGCGTTCATATAAAGCATCAAACTCTTCGCCAAAGCAATCGGCCAGGCCTGGTGCTTCATGCGGGCAGAACAAACTCCAATCGCCGTTTTCCTCTACACGTTTCATAAACAAATCACAAACCCATAAGGCATAGAATAAATCACGCGCACGCAATTCTTCTTTACCATGATTTTTACGCAAATCAAGGAAACTGAAAACATCTGCATGCCAAGGCTCCAGGTAAATAGCAAAAGCACCTTTACGTTTACCTCCACCCTGATCTACATAACGGGCAGTATCATTAAATACCTTCAACATCGGCACAATACCATTACTGGTTCCATTGGTTCCTCCGATATAAGAGCCTGTAGCACGGATATTATGAATGCTTAAACCAATACCTCCAGCGCTTTGAGAAATCTTGGCTGTCTGTTTCAATGTATCATAAATTCCTTCAATACTATCATCCTGCATGGTTAACAAAAAGCAGGAAGACATTTGAGGTTTAGGCGTAGCTGCATTAAATAAGGTTGGTGTAGCGTGTGTAAACCAACGCTCACTCATTAAATTATAAGTAGCGATTGCACTCTCTATATCTTCCTTGTGGATCCCTACAGATACACGCATAAACAAATGCTGCGGACGCTCTACGATTTGTCCTTCAATTTTTAGAAGGTATGATTTCTCCAGTGTTTTAAATCCAAAATAATCAAATCCAAAGTCACGGTCATAGATGATCGTGCTATCCAGGATATCGGCATTTTCTTTGATCACTTCCCAAACGTCATCAGCGATCAGTGAAGCGGATTTACCTGTCTTTTCATCTACATAGTTATACAACATCTCCATCGTTTTGGAGAAGGACTTAGTCGTGTTTTTATGTAGGTTAGAAACCGCTATCCTGGAAGCCAGCAAAGCATAGTCAGGATGCTTTGTGGTCAAAGAGGCAGCAGTTTCAGCAGCCAGATTGTCTAGTTCAGACGTTGTTACTCCGTCATATAAACCTTCAATTACCTTCTTGGCTACGTCAATCGGATCAACCAGTTCCGCGTTAAAACCATAGCATAACTTCTCAATCCGAGCAGTTATCTTATCAAATCTTACCGCTTCCTTGCGGCCATCTCTTTTTTGTACAAACATATTTTTCCGGGTATTTGATTGGTGCGTATCAAATTGTTGAAAGCAATCTTACAGCGGCACCGGTTTTCTTTAATTCGTTAATTATTTGTGGCTTTGCCCATTGTGTTAAAAGTCATCGTCAAGAGAGAAAGCCGAAGCTTTATCTTCTGTAGAGGTCAGCACACCGCTTTTTTGATAATCACCAACACGTTTTTCAAAGAAATTCGTTTTGCCCTGCAGGGAAATCATCTCCATAAAGTCAAACGGATTGGTTGTATTGTATATTTTACTATAACCCAATTCTTGTAACCAGCGGTCTGCAACAAACTCAATATACTGTGACATTAGTTTCGCATTCATACCAATCAGCGCAACAGGTAAAGCATCAGTAATGAACTCTTTTTCAATCTCTACAGCATCACTGATAATACCGTGTACGACCTCTTCGCTCAATTTGTTTTTTAACATTTTGTACAGCAGACAGGCAAATTCACAGTGCATACCTTCATCCCTGGAGATCAGCTCATTACTAAATGTCAATCCTGGCATCAGGCCTCTTTTCTTTAACCAGAAAATAGAGCAGAAGCTTCCGCTAAAGAATATACCTTCTACTGCCGCAAAAGCCACCAATCTTTCGGCGAAGTCACCGCCTTCGATCCAACGCAAGGCCCATTCTGCTTTCTTTTTTACACAAGGTACTGTTTCAACCGCATGGAACAGCCGGTCTTTCTCGTCAGGGTCTTTAATATAGGTATCAATCAGCAAGGCATAAGTTTCTGAGTGTATATTCTCCATCATGATCTGGAAACCGTAGAAACAGCGGGCCTCTGGCAACTGTACTTCACTCATAAAATTTACAGCCAGGTTTTCATTTACGATACCATCGCTCGCTGCAAAGAAAGCAAGTATATGAGAAATGAAGTGACGCTCACCATCATTTAAATTATCCCAATGTTTCTGATCATCTGAAAGATCAATTTCTTCAGCAGTCCAGAAACTGGCTTCACTCTTCTTATACATTTCCCAGATAGCCGGATATTTAATAGGCAAAAGGACAAAACGATCCTTATTTTCTTTCAATAGTACTTCTTCTTCCTGCATAAGCATTTCTTTTTAATGAGTGATTTAATATATAGTAGATGTCAAGAATAAATTACAGCCGCCAAGGAATCACTACCCAGTTAGAAAGATTAAAAAAACCAGAATTCATCTGTAACCTTAAGCAACTAAATATTAAACCTTTAAGTGAAAATCGACGTGTGATTTATTAAAGAACTTTATGTAAACAAATATAAAGTTCAAGCCTTTTTGTTGGCTACAATAGTTGTTAACAACTGTGCATTTTTATCAACAACAAGCAAAGAAATTGACACATTAATTACCCGGAAAACTTGCTGGTTATTCCTTTTTAAACTTCTGGTTTTAAAGAAAAGGCTGTTAATAAAATTAAAATTCTGAGTTCAAACAGGTTGCGAAATTCAAAGGCATTTAAAATAAGATCGACATAAAAATCAGCGAAAAATCCGGCAAACCTTAAATAGAATTTCTGAAATAAAAAGATTAAACACCTTTAGTATCATAGCTGATTTCAACTTTGGACTGCCCTTTTCTGAAAAAGCCTAAAGCCTTAGCTGCAGCCTCCGAAATATCTATAATATATTTTTTTGTAAAAGGGCCACGATCGGTGATTTCCACATCCACTGATTTCCCGTTAGAAAGATTGGTTACCGTTACAATCGTACCGAAAGGCAAGCTCCTGTGGGCAGCGGTCAATTTATGCCGTCTGTATCTCTTTCCACTTGTCGTCCTTCTACCCTCAAACCGCCTGGCATAATAAGTGGCCATCCCGGTTTTCGTATGCTCTTTAGACTCCTCCTGTCCTGTTTTATCTTCTTGTGCATGGACTTGTAAAAACAGGAACATACCCAGTAAAATCAAACAATACCTCATATACTTTTTTATTGGTGAAACCGCAAAGATAAGAAAACTAAACATTTATAAAATAAAAAAGCCAGAACAGTGGCTGTTCCGGCTTTCAAAATTTCAAAATTCGGGCTTCTATTGCTGATCAGGCACGAAACTCATAGAGATGGAGTTTACGCAATGACGCGTATTTTTCGTCGTAAAACCCTCTCCTAAAAATACGTGTCCAAGATGCGCCTTGCAATTGGCACAAACAATTTCAGTCCTTGATCCATCTGCATCCGGGATTCTTAATACCGCGCCTTTAATTTCATCATCAAAACTCGGCCATCCGCAATGAGAATCAAATTTAGACTCGGACCGGTACAAAGGCGTATTACATCTCCTGCACACATATACACCTTTTGATTTATTGTTTAGCAATTTACCCGTACCAGGATATTCAGTACCTTTATGTACAATAATCTCTTCTTCTTCAGGGGTTAATTTATTCCATTCCATATTCTTGGTCGATTTAACAGCAATATCTTTATTTTCCTTCTGAGCACAGGCCGCAAGGCCGGTTATCCCTAACACTCCCGCAAGAAGGAATGTTTTATAACATAGTATTTTCATCTGTGCAATTTGTTTAATCAATATACGAAATACCGGGTTACATAGTTTAAACGCAAGGTAATAATTATGTCATTCCGTCTTTGAAAAACAATCTCATAAAAAAACCCTGAAATGATCATTCCAGGGTTTTTATGATTGAATTAGTTTGTGCCCGAAGAGAGACTCGAACTCTCAAGGATTGTACTCCAACGGCTTCTGAGACCGCAACGTTTACCAATTTCGCCATCCGGGCAGTAAAACAAGCACAAATTTTGCTCAACGGGTACAAAAGTAAGATTAATTCCTGAAATAAAAAAGCTCCGATGAAATATCACCAGAGCTTTTTAACATTATACAAGAAGATCTTTTATTTATTTAGCAATTCGGCCATAGCAGCACCAATCTCAGCCGGGCTTTCTACTACGCGAATACCGCACTCGGCCATAATTTTCATTTTTGCAGCAGCGGTATCATCAGCACCACCAACAATCGCACCCGCATGTCCCATTCTACGTCCGGCCGGAGCAGTCTGACCAGCAATAAAACCAACTACTGGTTTTGTTCCGTTTTCTTTGATCCAACGGGCAGCTTCAGCTTCCATTCCACCACCAATCTCACCAATCATGATGATACCTTCAGTTTCAGGATCATTCATCAACAATTCAACCGCTTCTTTAGTTGTTGTACCGATAATTGGATCTCCACCAATACCGATAGCTGTTGTAATACCCATACCTGCTTTAACCACCTGATCAACGGCTTCATAAGTCAAGGTACCAGATTTTGATACCACACCTACTTTACCTTCTTTAAAGATAAAACCTGGCATAATACCAATTTTAGCTTCACCTGCGGTAATGATACCTGGACAGTTCGGGCCAATTAAACGGCAATCCCTGTCAGAAATATATTCTTTAACCTGAATCATATCCTTTGTAGGGATCCCTTCAGTAATACAAACAATCACTTTAATCCCTGCTTCAGCAGCTTCCATAATGGCATCTGCAGCAAAAGCAGGAGGAACAAATATGATAGATACATTGGCGCCGGCCTGATCAACCGCATCCTTAACTGTATTAAATACCGGTCTGTCTAAATGAGTTTGTCCTCCTTTGCCAGGAGTAACTCCTCCAACAACGTTAGTCCCGTATTCTATCATTTGAGAAGCATGATAAGTGCCTTCATTTCCTGTAAAACCCTGAACAATAACTTTTGAATCTTTATTTACTAAAACACTCATGTATCTATATTTTTTTGTTGCAAAGCTAAGGTAATTGAAATGGATTGTCAAATTGATTGCCATTTTTATTACAATCTAAACATATAGAGTTTTCAGTGGAGACTTTCAGCAAAGTTTCCCATCCAGCTGTAGTATTATAAAAGATGATATCTTGAATTATACATAAAAACCTGGAACCTGTGATACTGTCAATCTTATTCAGTTCAAAACAATTCTAATTCAGCTACAGAACAAGTAAGTGGAACATCTGTTATTAATTGGTAATCCCGACAGAATTAAACTGCAAGTCATACAGTTTTTTATAATAACCATCAATTTTGAGTAACTCCTGATGTGTTCCTTTTTCCTTAATTTCTCCTTTGTCCAGCACAATGATCTGATCAGCCTTCTGGATAGTAGATAAGCGGTGGGCAATAACGATAGAAGTGCGGCCCGTCATCAGGTTCTCAATGGCATGCTGAATCAGCATTTCAGTTTCTGTATCTACAGAAGATGTTGCTTCATCCAGCACCAGAATAGAAGGATTATACACCAGGGCACGGATAAAAGAAATCAATTGTGCCTGACCTGCTGATAATGTCGCACCTCGCTCCATCACATTATATTGATAACCAGAGGGCAGACGTTCTATAAAATCATGAGCACCAACTTTTTTAGCTGCATTAACCACTTCCTCCATGCTAATAGATGGATTATTTAAGGTAATATTATTAAAAATAGTATCCGAAAACAGAAACACATCCTGTAATACAGTAGCTATATTTTTCCTTAAATAATTGAGCTCATAGGAATGAATATCTGTTCCGTCAACTGTAATCTTACCTTTCTGGATTTCATAGAAGCGGTTCAGTATATTGATGGTGGATGATTTACCAGCGCCGGTAGCCCCCACAAGAGCAACGGTCTGCCCTGCCTGAACTTCAAATGAAATATCTTTCAGCACATAATTATCGTCATTATAAGCAAACCACACCTTCTCGAACTTTATCGAGCCATTCATTTTTTCAGGAGCGTAACTTCCTTCGTTTAAAGTAACTTCATCCGTATCTAAAACTTTAAATACCCTTTCAGCACCCACCATCCCCATTTGAAGCGTATTAAACTTATCTGCAAGCTCCCTTATAGGTCGAAACAGCATACTGATAAACATCAGGAATTCTGCTATGGTTCCAGGCGTTACATGTAGAGGCTTGGCTAAAATGCTCTTAGCTCCATACCAGACCAATAAGCCCATAGACATTGCTGAAATGATTTCCACTACCGGAAAAAAAATAGAATAATACCAATTGGAACGGATATTGGCATCGCGGTAACGGGAATTGATCTTCTCAAATTTATTGTATTCCTGTTTTTCTCTTGCAAAATATTGAATAATAGAAATGCCTGTAATATGCTCTTGCAAAAAAGTATTCAGATTGGATACTTCCGTCCTGATTTGTTGAAAAGCAGACTTGATGGCCTTTTGGAAGATAGAAGTAGCCATAATCAGCAGAGGCATGGGCAACAACACAATAATCGTCAGTTCCCAGTCTGAATAAACCATAAAAACAATAATGGCGATCACCTGCAAAATATCCCCAATGATCACGATCAATCCTTCAGAGAAAATATCGGAGATGGTTTCCAGATCGGAAACTGTTCGGGTAATCAGCTGCCCAATAGGCGTCTTATCAAAATATTTTAACCGAAGGCGGGTAATATGGTTAAATACATTAATCCTGAGGTCGCGGATGGCTGACTGCCCAAGGGTATTGGTCAACAAGGTGTGGCTGTACTGAATAATGCTTTGCAACACCAACAGAAGCACCATCAAAATCGTCATATTGACCAACCCACCGTAAGCAGAAGTAAGTATATAATTATCTAAAGTATATTTAATCAGGAAAGGTCTTACCGGAGCGATAAGTGCCAGCAGTATGGTCAGAACAACAGACCAGACAAAAATGCCACGGTAAGGTTTAACATACTGAAAAACTCTCTTCAGCAAACCAACATTAAAAGCATCTCCAGTTATTTTAGACATAGATTAGTGTACAAAAGGATAATCAATATGGACCAGATACAATCCGCAGGCGGGCACAGACTGACCTGCCTGACTACGGTCTTTACTTTCCATAATCTTTGCAAGGTCGGATAAATTAATTTCATTTTTCCCTATTCTGATCAAAGTTCCCACCACAGCACGCACCATATTCCTGAGAAAACGATCAGCCCTTATGGTAAAGACAAGTCCGTCGTCCTTTTGTTCAAAAAAGGCCTCCGTAATTGTACAGTTATTGGTAAAGGTCTGCGTATTGGACTTACTAAAACAAGAAAAATCTGTGTAGGTCATGATCAGCGCCGCAGCTTTATTCATTGCTGGTACGTCCAGGCTTCCTTTATACAGCCAGGAACGATTCAGTTTGAAAGGATCCTTGTGAAAATGGAGGTGATACTGATATGCTCTTGAAGTGGCGTTAAACCTCGCATGCGCCTGATCATCCACCTCAAAAATTCTTTTCACTGCAATATCATAAGGAAGCAGTGAATTGATACTACCTACCTTGCTGTTGATATTGGCATAATCTCCTTCAGGCAGATCAAAATGAGCAAAGAACTGTGAAGCATGAACACCAGTATCTGTACGGCCACAGCCCAGCGTCACAATAGCCCGTCTAAAAAAAACTGACAATGCCTTATCCAAACATTCCTGAACAGAAAGGGCATTAGGTTGTATCTGCCAGCCATGATAAGCCGTGCCATTGTAAGACAGTTCGATAAAAAAACGTTGCGTATTCAATAGCACAAAGTTAACTGATATTCTCTTCTTTGATTTCAAAAGAATTAAAAAAAAGGAAGGTTTTGATATATTTGCTGAAATTATTGAACTGCTATGATACAAAGAATACAATCGGTGTGGCTTTTATTAACAAGTTTAACTCTGTTTATTTTACTGGTATTACCTATCGTCACCAAAATAAATAGCGGAACTGAATGGAGCGTTTATACGACGGGTCTTCATCAAAAGCTATCTTCAGATGTAGGCAGCAGTGTAACAGTAGCGTTGAATATTCCCCTGATTGCCTCTAATGCCATTATCGCACTATTGACCTTTGTAAATATTTTTCTTTTCCGCAACAGAACACTTCAAAAGCGGCTTTGTAGTTTGATTATCATTTTAATTGCCGCGCTGAATTTCTGGATCTTCCAATCTGCCAGGGAAATACCCGGTGGCTTAGAAGGCGCAACCTATGGCGCAGGTGCTTTTCTGCCCCTGGCTGCAATTGTATTCTGTTTTCTCGCCATAAGAGGCATCCGAAAAGATGAGCAACTGATCAGGTCAGCGGACCGTTTACGCTAAGTTACTGAATACGTGGCCTTTTTTATTTAGTTAACTACCAGTAAAATACCAATTTAAAAGCGTACCTTTGCGGCTTAATTAAATAATACATGACAAACCCATTTAAATTATTGGGGATAAGTGATGACGTTGTTAATGCTGTAAAGGATTTAGGTTTCGAAAATCCAACACCTATTCAGGAACAAGCTATTCCTGTGCTGTTAGAGGGCAATAATGACTTTGTTGGTTTGGCCCAAACAGGAACAGGAAAAACAGCCGCATTTGGATTGCCGCTGTTAGAATTGATAGACTTTAAAAGCAATAAGCCACAGGCATTGATTTTATGCCCTACGAGAGAGCTTTGCTTACAGATTACTAGCGACATCAAGAATTTCTCTAAAAACATCTCTGGTGCTAATGTGGTTGCCGTTTACGGTGGCGCAAATATTATGCAACAGTTGCGTGAGATCAGAAACGGTGTACAAATTGTAGTGGCTACACCGGGCCGCATGTTGGACATCATTGGCCGCAAGGCTATAGATTTCACAAATGTGAAATATGTAGTACTTGATGAGGCAGATGAAATGCTGAACATGGGCTTCCAGGAAGACATTAACGATATTTTGTCTACTACACCTGACGATAAAAAAACATGGTTATTCTCTGCTACCATGCCTCCTGAGGTAAGAAGAATAGCTAAAAACTACATGGACAGTCCTACTGAACTGACCATGGGAACAAAAAACACAGGTAACGTAAATATTGAGCATGAGTACTACGTAGTTCGTGCAAGAGATAAATATGCTGCTCTTAAACGCATTGTAGATTTCAATCCTGAAATCTTTGCTGTGGTTTTCTGTAAAACTAAAATGGATACTCAGGATGTTGCTGAGCATTTGATTAAAGATGGCTATAATGCAGATGCATTACACGGAGATCTTTCTCAGCAGCAGAGAGACAAAGTGATGCAGCGTTTCCGCGACAGACACATGCAATTATTAATTGCTACTGATGTTGCTGCACGTGGTATCGATGTGAATAACGTAACGCACGTTATCAACTATTCACTTCCTGACGAGATTGAAAGTTATACTCACCGTAGCGGTCGTACAGGTCGTGCCGGAAAAACAGGTATCTCTATCTGTATCATCAATTCCAAAGAAATTGGCAAGATCCGTCAGATCGAAAGAATCATTGGTAAACAGTTTACAAAAGCTGAATTACCTACCGGTTTTGATGTTTGCGAAAAACAACTGTTCTCTTTAGTGCATAAAGTTCATAATGTAGAGGTAAATGACAATCAGATTGATCAATACATCCCACGCATTATGGATGAATTCGCAGAATTGAGCAAAGAAGATGTTATCAAACGTTTTGCTTCTTTAGAGTTTAACCGCTTTTTAGAGTATTACAAGAATGCACCAGATCTGAATGCATCTGCTGATGACCGTGGAGAACGCGGCGAAAGAGGTGAAAGAGGAGAGCGTGGCCCGAGAAGAAGCAGCGATGGTTATACCCGACTGTTCATCAACTTAGGCTCTGTGGATGATTTTACCAGAGGTGATCTTCTGTCTTTTGTATGTAACAATGGTAAAATTGCCGGTAAAAATGTTGGTAAAATTGACCTTAAAGGAGTTTATTCTTTCTTTGAAGTGGAAGATGCCAGCGTAGATACCCTGTTTAATAATTTCAAGGATATCCAATTTAACAACCGTGGTGTAAGGATTGAAAAATCCGGAGACCCTGCTGAAAGCAGAAGCGGTGGTGGTGGCCGTGCCCGCAGCTATAGCGGCGGCGGAGACAGAAGAGGTTCTGGCGGTGGTCGTCGTGAAGGCGGAAGACGTGAAGGTGGAAACAGTGGCGGTGGTTTCAGAGATTTCTCCGGAAGAAGCCGTGAAGATAGAGGTGGAAAACGTGAAGGTGGAAACGGTGGAGACAGAAGACGCAGGTCTTAATCTCTCCCTTATATAAACAAAAGCCCCGGAAATACCGGGGCTTTTTTGGTTTAGGTTGGTTGTGTTGAGGTTTATTTTTAAAGGCTAAGCGCAAGACGGGTAAACACGTATCTGCCCAGGAAACCAAATTGAGGAGCTTGGTTCGGATATAAGATGCCAGACGTCCCCTGGCTTCCAGGCAAAAGTTCTGCAGGGTATACATCAAATATATTATTTGATCCTATAGTCAGTTTTAGGCTCTTCGTTAAATTATAACCCACGCCGGCATCAGTTATAACACGTCCAGGCAAAACCTGTTCGTTGGCAGCTACATTGGTTGGCTGAGATACTGCGCCAAAATATACATTTCTCAGGAATACATTCCATTTATTTACAGTGTAGTCTAATGTCAAATTTGCTTTAAAACGTGGCGTCACCTTTTCAATCAGAATTCGGCTCGCATTGTCGAGATAGATATTTTCTTTCCCCGCTAATAACGGAGAAGCATGAATGCCGTGGACGATATCTGTTCTGGATAAAGTTGCCGCAAAATCAGCACGGAAAGTTCCTGAAGACAAAGGTGTAGTATACGTTAGCACTGCATCCAGTCCTTTAGTCCGGGTATCTACGGCATTAGCAAAGAAACGGGCTGTAGTTGCGTTGGCCTGACGCAGCAGATCATAAATCTCTTTATCCTGGGCACTCGCACCCGCAGCATTGCTTCCGCTAAACTGGCCTGTATAGATCACCCTGTTCTTAATCTGAATTAAATAAGCATCAACTGTCAATTTGAATTGCCCCAGGTTAGAGGTAAAACCTAAACTATAACTGTCCGAGGTTTCCTGTTTCAGCTTGGGGATCCCAAGAAGTTGAGCTACCCGGCTGTCATTGGCAAAGGTTCCTGATTCTACAAAAGCACCATCCACAAATACCGTAGAGGTAGCGCTAAAATATCTTTGATGTAAAGAAGGTGCCCTAAATCCCGTACTGAAAGCACCCCTCAACAAGAACTGGTCTGAGAATTTATAACGCGTGGCAATCTTTCCATTCAGCGTAGAACCAAAATCCGAATAGTTTTCGAATCTTAAAGCACCATCCACCAACCATTTCTCGGTAAAATTAGCTTCAACATCCGCGTATGCGGCTACTGAAGATCTTGAAGCATTGGTTAAGTTATCTTTACTGATTCCTGGAAATCCCTGTGCACCTCCAGCATAGGCTTGTCCGTTTGCTGCAAACCGGGTAGCAATATTTCCTTTTGGATCAGGTACCAGGATAGGCTTCCCATTTCCATCTGTTCCTACTTGAATCGCATTACCATAATTGACGTAAGAAGCCTCTTCACCAGGTATAATCTTATAGTTTTCCAATCTGTTCTCAAAGCCAAAAGCAACATTGAGTCCCTTCAGCGTATTTTTGTAGAAACGGGAAAAGTCAAGATTAGTGGTATTTTGCGAAAAAGCAAATCCACCCGATTCGAAAGACGTTGGAGAAGCAGTAAGCATCGAAGCATTCAGTGAGTTCTCGGTCTGGAGGTCTATTTTATTCCTTCCAAAATTGTTACTCAAGTCTACCTTCCACAACCCGAGATTACCCCTGATTCCAACAGCAATGGACTGATCCAGATTACTGGTCACGATATCAGGTAAAAATCCATTAGGATAAATAGTTGCTATGTTTTGAGTAAGTTGACGTGGCGTGCGGTAAAAAGCAGTTGAACGACCATTTCTATAATTTACCCCGCCAAAGGCATACACTTCCGCACCATTGGAAACCGGAATCACAGAGTTAAAAAACAAAGCTCCTCCTCTGTTCTGCGACTGACCGATATTTGGAACAAAATCTGAACGGCTCAATCCACGTCGCTGAAGTTCTGCATCCGTAATATCCTTACCTGTCGGCGTCGGATACAAAGCAGGATTATTATAATCTGTAAAGATCACCCCTTTATAAGGTGTCGTACGCGAAGCAAAATCTCTATAATCGAAGGAACCCGACAAGTTTAAAAAGCCACCTTTATCATTTAAAGCAACCCCATAATTCACATTAGCTTGTACAGTCTGGCCATCCAATCCATCAGAGTGCTTACCAGCATAACCACCCGCAGTTACACTCGAATTAAGTTGATTGACATTATCATTTAAAATAATATTGATTACACCAGCAATAGCATCTGATCCGTATTGTGCCGCAGCACCGTCCCGTAAAATTTCAACACGTTTAATTGCGGAAGTAGGAATGGCATTTAAATCCGTCCCCACAGAACCTTTACCTAAACTACCATTGATATTTATCAGGGAAGTCGTATGGCGCCTTTTGCCATTGATCAAAACCAATACCTGATCTGGCCCCAAGCCCCTAAGGGAAGCAGGATCAATATGGTCTGTACCATCGGTTAGACTCATCACATTAGAAGTAAATGAAGGCGCAACAAAGTTAAGAATCTGATTAAGTGCAACTTGAGGCGCACTTTGTGTAAGTTTCTTAATATCCACCACATCTACAGGAACTGGCGTATCCAAATAAGAGCGTGGGGCACTTCTTGATCCCACTACAACTACGTCATTTAAATTATTATTATTAGTTTGCAATAAGAAATCAAGCTCTTTATTTTCGCCAGCTTTAACTGTTACAACTTTCTGTAAAGTCTGATAACCTATATAAGTTACAAATACGGTATAGGTACCTGGCGCGCTTAGTTTAATTTCATACCTTCCGGAAGCGTCAGTCCCGGCTCGTTGTTTTTGTCCCGAAACAGATACGGTAGCTCCGATAATTGTCTGTGTGGTATCTCTGACCACTCCCTTGATGGTTTGAGCAGAAGCAGAAAAACTCAGACCGGCAAGTAGTATAATCATTAGGTAAAATCTTCTCATAGAATAGTTTAGTTGGTGAAAAACAAATATAATCCATTATATCTACAATAATAGTAGTATTTAAACAAAAATATTACACAAATAAACTTAAGCGCATAAAAAAACCAGAACAGGGTTCCGGTTTCTAAAATTTTGATAAAGACTAATCTTTTTTCTCAGGTCTGGTTCTGATCTGAGAAGCCTTCAAATATACCTTTGCTCCTTTTTTATTGACGTAATATTTACGGTTTTTACTGTTAATATATACATCCGAACCATCAGGAGCCATCTTACCTTTCCAGGTCTTATCGCCAACTTTAGCAGTCCCTTTTACAGCTACCTCAGCAGTTTTATTCCCTACCTTGTCTGCAGTTTTCTCAATTTTCTTTCCTATAGATTCTTTCTTTTTCTCCTGTGCTTGTGTGGAGAGCGCAAATGTAGTTACCAACCCAAGGGCAACAACACCAAATAAAAATTTCCTTTTCATAAGTATATAAATTGTTAATGGTAATCTGACCATCAATTCTGAGCGTCTCATCACCAATATTATAACATCTGTAAGAAGGAATTGTTTGATTTAATTCAGTTGTTCTGTTAGTAGTTTCATCTCGATCACAGGAGAGTGCTTTTCATATAAAATTGCATACACTGCTCTGCTTATTGGCATATCGACCTTATATTTTTTATTGATTACATGCATACAGCTAGCTGCATAATAGCCCTCGGCAATCATGTTCATCTCAAGTTGAGCAGATTTAACGGTATAACCTTTACCAACCATATTACCAAAAGTCCGGTTCCTGCTAAACTGTGAGTATGCAGTAACCAGCAAATCCCCAAGGTAGGCAGATTCATTAATGTCACGGGAAATTGGATGCACAGCACTTACAAAACGGTTGATTTCCCTAATGGCATTCGAGATCAGTACGGCTTGAAAATTATCTCCATATCCCACCCCATGGCAAATACCGCTGGCTACAGCATAGATATTTTTAAGTACTGCAGCATATTCAGTTCCGAAAATGTCATCCGATATATTGGTTTTAATGTATCGGGTATTTAACATACGGGCAAAGCTCTCTGCATGCTGAAGATGAACAGATGCAATGGTAATGTAGGAGAGTTTTTCCAGCGCAACTTCTTCGGCATGACATGGGCCACTGATCACCAGAATGTTTTCCAATGGCACTTTATACTTTTCGTGAAGAAACTCTCCAATAATCTGGTTTTCATCCGGAACAATCCCTTTAATAGCCGAAACAATTTTTTTCCCTTCCAAATCTTCAGGACCAATATCTTTTAATGTCTCTTTCAGAAACGCGGCAGGGACATTTAAAATCACATAATCTGCAGACTTAACAATATCCCTGATATTTGAAGAGATATTTGCATCCGGAATACGTACTTCAACAGAACTTAAATAGTTTGGATTGTGGTGATAGGCTTTAATGTGTGATATGGCGTCGGCATTCCGCATCCACCAGTACAATTCCTTTTGTGTAATATTATCTGAAAGCATTTTAATGATGGCTGTAGCCCAGCTACCACCACCAATCATTGCAACTCTTGGCACCATATTGTCTAAATAAAAAAATCCCGGTTGAATGGATCAACCGGGACAATTTACTCAATTTATTGCGTTTGCCAGCCCTTACTTTTTATCTGGCGTAGCAAACAACTGATCCTTAGTTGTTTTCTCTACTTTCATCCCATCTTTTAATCTGTTCTGAATAGCAGAATAAGGACCCGTAACTACTTCTGTACCCACCTTTATACCAGATTTCACAATAATAAACCGATCGTTTTGGATGCCGGTAGCCACTTCAACCTGTTTCACCGTTCCATTATTAAACACGTATACGTACTGTTTAATCTTTTTATCGGCGAGTTTGTTCTTTTGCTTTTCCTGGCTTGCATTATCTCCGCCTTCTTCTTTGGACTGATCCGTTTTATCTTTCTGACCCGTAAAAACCGATTGAATAGGAATAGAAAGCCCCTTCTCGGTTTCGCTTTCAATATCTACACTGGCAGAAAGGCCCGGTCTGAATGGAGAAGGAAGGTCTTTAGCTCCTCCTTTGATATCACTATAGGATTCCGCGAGAATGCGCACCTTAACAACGAAGTTGGTCACCTGATCTACCGAAGAGGTCACAGCCGTTCCAATATCTTTCGAAGAACTGGCGATTTCCGTTACAACACCTTTAAATTTTTTATCAGCAAATGCATCAACCTCTATATTTGCCTTATCTCCTACATTGACCCTATTGATATCATTTTCATTGACATCTACATTTACCTCCATAGAAGACAGGTTTGAAATACGCATAATTTCTGTTCCGGCCATTTGTGCTGTTCCGAGAATTCTATCTCCTTTTTCAACAGACAATTTAGAAATCACACCATCCACAGGCGCATAAATTGTTGCTTTGGCAAGATTAGCACTTGCTTCCTGGACGTTGGCACCATTTTGTTCCAGCATAAATTTAGCAGACGTCAAGTCTTCCTTGGATTTTTGCAGATTTGTTTTAGCAGTCAGATAAGCCGCCTTTGCAGCATCAAACTCAGAAGCCGAAATTACTTTTTTACCAAACAGTTCCACATTGCGTTTATAGGTTGCCTCGGCATTTACAAAATTAGCTTCAGTTTGTTTCAGGAGTTGCGCAGCAGAGGCTACTCCTGCTTTCTGGGAACTGAAAGAAGCAACCGCCCTGTCAAAACCAGATTTCAATACATCAGGGCGAACTTTACAAAGCAATTGTCCCTTTTTGACCACATCACCCTCTTTGACATGAAGCTCAACAACCTCACCTGACACCTCAGAGCTTAACTTCACCTCTGTTTCAGGCTGGATCTTTCCACTTGCTGTCACTGTCTCTATCACCTCTCTTTCCACGGCTTTTTCGACAGTTACTTTTTCAGCTTTACTACCTCCTATCACTCCAGTAACTTTTAAAATAACCAGTAATGCGATGAGTACAACGACGGCTATGATGATGTGTTTGAGTTTCATTGATCTGTTGTTTTATTGTGTGTATATGGTATCAATTAAAAAATAATCTGTTTTCCAAGGTAATAATCAATCACCTTAGCCCTAAACAGTAAATCGTATTTAGCCTGGATCATATCAATTTCAGCTTTATTCATATTGGTTTGAGAAGTACTGTAATCCAGTGAATTCACCAATCCTACAGCATAACGTTGTTCAATCACGTGAAAAGCATCTTTTTGCGCAAGAAAAGTATTGGTGGTTGAAGAATAACGACCTTCCGCTGCTTTTAAATCTGCTACGGCTTGATAAATGACCTTACTTAAATTATTCTTGGCCAGTTGCTCCTGTGTTTGGTTTTGTAAATAATTAATCCTGGCCTTTCTTACATTAGATCTGGCCTGGAAGCCATTGAAGATAGGAATGGACAAACTAAAACCGAAAGACTGGCCAAAATTATCCTTAAGTTGTTTCTGGAAAGGATAAGCCTCTGTAAGTGTCTTTGTAGTCTGGGTAACTACGGTTTCATTTGTTGTTTGGGTATATCCAATGGGAACAATATCACCCGGAACAATACCTGTTACCTTTTTGCTGGTACTGGAATAATTTGAACCTAAACTTCCTCCCAAGGATAGTGTTGGATAAAAGGTACCCTTGGCCACTTCAATTCCTTTCTTTGCAGCTTCTGATTTTAAAGCAGCCAGTTTAATATCGGGGAAAAAGGTAAGTGCATTGTCATAAACCTGATCTGGATTGTAGTTAGTTGATGGCTTATTAAAACTGGACAGCACCGGTGCCTGCACTTCAAACTTAGAAGATGATGGGATTTCCATCAGCTGGGCAAGAGTCAGATAAGATATAGTAAGCGCATTCTCTGCATTAGTCTTGTTTAACTCAGATGTAGCCAATTGTGATTTTGCCTGTGATAAATCTGCAAGGGTCTTATTACCGACATCCAGCAACTGTTGTTGTACATCCAACTGTTGTTTAGAGACCCCCAGCTGCTGATCCGCGGCTTTTAAAAGGTCTTTGTTGTATAGAATTTGCAAGTAAGCCGTAATTACCTGAAGGATCAGATCATTCTTTATCTTCTCTGTATTAGTTTTGTCTACAGCAACTAAAAGTTTATTTTGTTTAATCTGATTCAGCTTTTGAAAGCCCTGGAACAAAGCCACACTTGTAGATATACTTCCATTAAAAGATGAAAACTGAGTATTGTTAAACGAATAAGTGGATGGATCGACACTCCGCCCATAGTTTACATTATAACTACTGCTGCTGCTAAAGTTTGGCAACAATGCATATTTTGATTGTCCTAGATTTTCTTCAGATAAGTTTTCGCTTAATTTAGATTGTTTGACCTGCAGGTTGCCGCTAAGCGTTTTATCAATTGCTTCCTGTATGGTAATCACTTCCTGCGCGGTCGATTTCTGCATAAAACCTGTCGTGAAGGCAACAGATAAGACTATGCTTAGGCCAGTGAACATAGGAGAGCTTGTAAATATTTTCATAATTTTAGTTTCACAATAATACTATAAACAACTAATTGATTTTGCAAATTTTCAAGTACCGCCGCCCGCAAAATTCTTACATTTGGACATGTACCTGGTAAAATCACCTCTTTTCTTAAAATGGTATTACCCATCCTTAGTCTGGAATAAAAGCCGATCTGACAAAGTCATTTATTTAACCTTTGACGATGGACCTATACCTGATGTTACAGACTTTGTTCTAAAAACTTTAAAAAGTTTTCAGGCCAAGGCAACCTTTTTTTGTATCGGAGATAATATTACAAAATATCCAGAGATTTTCCAGCGGGTAATTGACCACGGTCACCGTATTGGCAATCATACTTATAACCACCTTAAAGGATGGAAAACAACGGATGACCTCTATCTCCGGAATTTCAGTGAATGTCAGGAACTAACTGCTACCGATTTGTTTCGTCCGCCATATGGCAGAATTAAAAAATCCCAGATTAAGGAAATCAGAAAATGCTATCCAAACATGCAAATTATTATGTGGGATGTACTCAGTGGTGATTTTGACATCAATCTTGCTCCTCATAAATGTCTTAAAAATGTGATTAAACATACGGCTAATGGTTCTGTTATTGTGTTTCACGACAGCATCAAAGCATTTGACAGACTGGAATATACCTTACCCCGAACACTTCAATATTTTCACGAACGAGGTTATTCATTTGAAACCTTATAATTCAACCAGGATACACCAAGTTCAGACCAAAACCTAAATAACCAAAAAAACTACTGTCTTACAATCAGTTAAGCAAAATAAAAATCAACAAACCGTCCATTTATGAACAGTGCTGTTCATAAATGGACGGCAAATTAAAGGTCTTATTTAAGCGGCGCCAACAACAATATTATTTAGAATACTTATAAATAATATAATGATCCTCAGATGATGGCCCACCCCTGTTTTTTTTTGTAAATTCGCTACAAATAATTCTAATATATTACCTTTTAACACAGATTATCAATGGCTTTTGATATAGATATGATCAAAAAGGTGTATGCAAACTTCGGACCCCGTGTTGAAGCGGCCCGTAAACTAGTAGGCAGACCTTTAACACTTTCAGAAAAAATTTTATATACTCACCTTTGGGATGAGAATACCAATACTTCCTATGTTAGAGGTACGGACTATGTAGATTTTGCTCCTGACAGGGTAGCTATGCAGGATGCAACAGCTCAGATGGCTTTATTGCAATTTATGCAGGCTGGCCGTCCTAAAGTTGCAGTACCTTCAACCGTACACTGCGATCACTTAATTACAGCAAAATACGGTGCAGAACAGGATCTTCCTGCGGCCAATACAGAAAGCAAAGAGGTATTTGATTTCCTTGCCTCTGTATCCAACAAATATGGCATTGGCTTCTGGAAACCAGGGGCAGGTATCATCCACCAGGTCGTATTGGAAAACTATGCTTTCCCGGGCGGAATGATGATCGGTACAGATTCTCACACAGTGAACGCTGGTGGTTTAGGTATGGTTGCAATTGGTGTAGGTGGTGCAGATGCCTGCGATGTTATGGCGGGTTTACCATGGGAACTTAAATTCCCTAAATTAATCGGAGTAAAGTTAACCGGAGAACTGAATGGGTGGACTTCTCCTAAAGATGTAATCTTAAAAGTAGCAGGTATCCTGACTGTAAAAGGCGGAACCGGTGCTATTGTAGAATATTTTGGCGAAGGAGCCAATAACATGAGTTGTACTGGTAAAGGCACAATTTGCAACATGGGTGCAGAGATAGGCGCAACAACCTCTACATTCGGTTACGATGAAAGCATGGAACGTTATCTACGTGCAACCAACCGTGCAGATGTTGCCGATGCAGCTAATGCGATTAAAGAACACTTAACGGGAGATCCTGAAGTTTACGCAAATCCAGACAAATATTTCGATCAGTTGATTGAGATCAACCTGTCGGAACTTGAGCCTTACCTGAACGGTCCATTTACCCCGGATCTGGCTACTCCTATTTCTAAAATGAAAGAAGTAGCTGCAGAGAACGGCTGGCCTATGAAAATCGAGGTTGGATTAATTGGTTCTTGTACAAACTCTTCTTACGAAGACATTTCACGCGCGGTGAGTATAGCTAAACAGGTTTCCGAAAAAGGACTTAAAACCAATGCACAGTACTGCATTAACCCAGGTTCGGAGCAAATTCGTTATACTATTGACCGTGATGGATTCCTGGATGTATTCAAACAAATTGGTGCGACTGTATTTACCAATGCCTGCGGACCATGCATCGGTATGTGGGATAGAGTCGGTGCAGAGAAACAAGAAAAAAATACTATTGTTCACTCTTTCAACCGCAACTTTGCCAAGCGCGCAGATGGCAACCCAAATACTTACGCATTTGTAGCCTCACCAGAATTGGTTACAGCATTGGCTATCGCGGGTGATTTAAGTTTCAATCCACTTACAGATACTTTAACAAATGATAAAGGCGAGCAGGTAAAATTAGATGAGCCAACAGGACACGAGTTACCTCCAAAAGGCTTTGACGTAGATGATGCCGGATTCCAGGCACCTGCTGCAGATGGAAGTAGCGTACAGGTTATTGTTTCTCCTACTTCTCACCGTTTGCAATTGCTGGATCCATTTAAACCTTGGGAAGGTACAGATCTTAAAGGCTTAAAACTATTGATTAAAGCCAAGGGAAAATGTACCACAGACCATATTTCTATGGCTGGTCCATGGTTAAAATTCCGTGGCCACCTGGACAATATCTCTAACAACATGTTAATTGGTGCGGTGAATTTCTTCAATGAAAAAACCGATACGGTGAAAAATGAGCTGACAGGCGAATACGGCCCGGTACCAGCTACCCAGCGTGCCTATAAAGCTGCCGGCATAGGTTCTATTGTTGTAGGCGATGAAAACTATGGAGAAGGATCAAGCCGTGAACATGCTGCTATGGAGCCCCGTCACCTAGGTGTACGTGCCGTATTGGTAAAATCATTTGCTCGTATCCATGAAACCAACCTTAAAAAGCAAGGTATGCTTGGTCTTACCTTTGCCAACAAAGAGGACTATGATAAGATTTTAGAAGATGACGTAATAGATATCATTGGCTTAACCGAATTTACCCCTGATGTTCCGCTTACGATTGTATTGAATCATAAAGACGGTTCTAAAGAAGAGATTAAAGTTAACCATAGCTATAATGCGCAGCAGATCGAATGGTTTAAAGCAGGTGGTGCATTAAACATCATCCGCAGAGAAGCCGCTGCTAAAAATGCATAAGCATTAAATAGTTTTTAAAAACTCCCGTAGAAATGCGGGAGTTTTTTTTATGTTTAATACTCATAAAGGCAATCGAAACAATGGTGAACTTTTCTGACATGGAAGGGATAAACGAATAGCAACAGTGATACTAATGTGGTTACGATATTGAACCTCTTTTTAGTTGCCTGTACGTAACCTACATGATGAGACCCACAATTTGGACAGATCTCCCCTTGCCCCTCTTCTTCATGAACTTCTAAAGCGGCGGTGGTTTCCCCCAGAATATTTCTGGCCAGATCTGCATCCCTTTCAAAGAGATGCAGTTTAACGCCACCAAGAGCTTGTGTATATAAAGGATTTATGGTAACCGTATTTTCATCAGATAAAAAACACTGGATTCCCGCATCCATTAACCGGGCTTTTACAATATTTGCTTCTATAGGGTTGTAAAAAGTTTCGAATACGATTATTTTATCCATTTTAAGTTTGCATTGATGTAAACCTAAACAAAAAAATCAGAACTAATGTTCTAAGAACTTTCTGAACCAGTATCCTGAATCTTTAATAATACGTTCCTGTGTTTTAAAGTCGGTATGGACAAGCCCAAAACGTGCGTTATATCCTTCAGCCCATTCAAAATTGTCCATAAGCGTCCAGGCCATATAACCTGTTACATTTACCCCCTCCTCTTTTACCTTTAACAAAGCTTCCAGATAGAGTTTAAAATACGCTATTCTTTCCGTATCATTAACAACGCCATTAACAACCTTATCCTGAAACGCAGCACCGTTTTCAGTGATGATGATATTTTTCACCTTTGGATAGGCGGCAAACTGCCGGATGATGTTCTGAAAGCTATCTCCATTGATTTCCCAGCCCATCGCGGTGTGTGGCTTTTTACGGCTCTTCGCTTTTACTTCCCAGGCCTGTAATACCGGAATAAAAGCATTGTACTTTATGGTGAGCGGAAAATAATTCTGAAGACCAATGAAATCAAAATCAAAAGCCAGTCTTTCGGTATGCCTCCAGGTAGAATGGTTGATTGAAAACTTCTCCATTACATCCCAATCTGCCATAGGATAACCCATTCCTAAGGCAGGCTCAATAAACAAGCGGTTCATTAAACAATCCACTCGTCTTGCAGCCTGGAGATCGGCTTCGTTTTGTGTAAAAGGAATAATCTCCGAACAGGAGTAAGTAGTTCCTATATGGGCCTGTTTGATCTCAGCACGAAGAATACGCCCGCCATCTGCCTGCGCCAGAGCTGCATGGTGCACTGCTGAGAAAAAGTTGGTCAATCCGGTTTCTCCGGGCGCGTGTATCCCCAGCATATATCCAAGTGAGGTAAAACCAAAAGGTTCATTCATCACAATCCAGTTTTTTACTTTGTCACCATACTCCTTGGCACATATCGTTACAAAATGGTTAAAAGCACTGTTAATACTATAGGCAGTCCACCCACCCTCATCCTGTAATGCCTGAGGCAAATCCCAGTGATAAAGCGTAACATAAGGAGTAATACCTTGTAGCAGGCATTCATCAATGACCTGATGATAAAAACGAATACCTTCTTCATTTACATGACCATGGCCTGAGGGAACAATTCTTGGCCAGGAAATGGAAAAACGGAATATCGAAAACCCCAGGACCCTGATCAAAGCAATGTCCTCTTTGTACCGATGATAAAAATCACATGCCACTGCAGGATGATGACCTTTTTTCACCTTACCAGACTTTTTAGAGAAAGTATCCCAAATGGATGGGCCTTTCCCATAAGTATCGGCCGCCCCCTCAATCTGCGCTGCTGCCGTTGCTACACCCCATAAAAAATCAGTTCCAAATTGAGATGCTTTTATCATAACTACATAAATAACAGGCAATATGGGAATCAGATATTAAATCAATATTAATTCAGCAACATAAGTAAGTCTAATCCTTCAAACTCAAGCCAATCTGTTTCAAAAGTATCGCTGCATTGAAAGTTTTACAGGCCCCATGTTTCAACTTATAATCAAAATGCATCTCGCCATCTGCAATCTGTATATCAAAATGATAATTCCGAACAGAGAATGAATATTCCGATTCCATTTCAGACAATTGCAAATCATGCGTAGCAAATAAAGCTGGGGTTTGCTGTTCAATCATCTTTTCAATAAAAACTTTAGAGCCCAGGTATTTATCTCTGCTATTCGTTCCCCGAAGCATTTCATCAATTAATACAAAGGAATTTCTCTGAATACGGGTCGAATCCAGGATCATTTTAAGACGGTTAAGTTCTGCCTTAAAGGTAGAAGTCTGATCGTTCAAAGAATCCTTGATCCTCATATAAGAAAGCACATTAAAAATCGACAGGCTGAGTGCCTCAGCGCATACAGGCCCTCCAGAAAAGGCCAGAACCATATTCACACCTACTGTCCTTAAAAACGTGCTCTTCCCTGCCATATTAGAACCAGTTACAATATCAACAGTTGGCTTTTCACTTAAGCTATAACTGTTCACAATTCGTTTTCCATCTTCAATCAGGGGATGACCAAGATTCAGTGCTTCCAAAGCAAAACTTTCCTGAATCTGAGGGTATACCCAGGCTGGTTCATTATAGTTTAAGGTTGCAAAAGAAATGAGTTCCTCAAACTGACTGATCCGGTATAAACCTTTCAATATATGAGCAGAAGAGCCAGCATACCATTTATCCAGTCTCACCGTGCACCTCAAATCCCAAAGAAAGAAAAGATTTAAGAATGAAGAAACAATAATGTTCAACCGGGCATCAAAAGCTTGAATGATGGAGGACAGCCGTTTAATTTGTCTGCTTACAGGAGTACTATCCCCTTCGGGCTGGAAAAAGTCGCGGATATATTTGCTCTTCCACTGTACACGCTCTGTCCATTCAATTGTTCCGGAAAATGCCCTTAATAATTCTGCTCCTCCACTAAAACCATAATAAACCTGATTGATCGCCTTGAGATTAAAAAAAGTCAGCCCAGCATTAAAAATTGCAACAAGTCCAAGGAGATTCCACCATATACCACCCATAAATGAGCCAATGATCAATAAACCTATCGTTAAAAAAGGGACAAAAGCTACATAGGTCCGAAGTAATTTAGCATGTATGAAACGAAGCTGTAATTCCAGCTCATGAGCGAGCTTATGTTCAATAACACCTAGTTGACTAGCTTCATGATTCTGCAACTGAGCCCGGAAATGAAAAGTATCTTCAATATGTTTGTTCAGCTCCTCAATCCCCTCCTGCCTTTCCAGGATGACAGTACGTTCCAATGGTGCCTCCAAATGACGGGCAAGTAGGTCCATTCCCCTGGTCGTTTTACAACGGTTAAGCGTTGCATATAAAGACAGAGGGCCAAAAACATCCAGATCCGAGGTATACGGATGATGTTCATCCTGATATTGAGCACCGTCATCATATCCATTCTTTCGGTCTAATAAATGATGTTCTTCATTCTGATAAACCCACAATAATTTTCTTGCATACCTCAATTCACCCTGTAAACTCACTTGCTTTTTGACCAGGACCATGAAAATTAACACAGGGATGCACAACAGCAATCCCATAATCCAGTGATAGCCCTGGCTAATGATCAGCGCGACAATTAATATCTCTGCAATAAATACCCCCAATCTGGATAAAGAAACTTGGTTGAGTTTTTTGACCAGGTTCTCTACCTTGTTTTGTTGGCTCTGTATTTGATTTTGATATTGAATTAAAATAGCTTCTTTAGTTTTTACCATATATTTGAAGATTCTCAGAAAATCATAAATATAGGCAATACATTATATACCCTAACAACGGAATGAAGATAACCTTACTGGTGGTTGGAAAAACAGAAGATAAATATCTGATTGAAGGTATTGAAAAATACCTGAACAGACTGAAACATTACATTGGCTTTAACTTAACTGTAATTCCAGACATCAAAAACACCAAGAACCTTACTGAAGCCCAACAGAAGAGCAAAGAAGCAGAATTGATCCTGAAACAGATCGGCAATTCTGATCTGGTCGTCCTTTTAGATGAAAAGGGTAAGAAACACAGTTCTGTATCTTTCGCCAACTATCTGAACAAACAAATGATCGGTAGTATTCAACACCTAGTATTTGTCATTGGAGGCCCTTATGGCTTTGATGAAAGTATATACAAACGAGCTGCCTCCTCCATTTCACTATCAGACATGACATTCTCCCACCAGATGGTCCGTCTATTTTTTGTTGAGCAATTGTACAGGGCTTTCAGTATCCTAAAAGGAGAACCCTATCACCACGAATAACCAGATTTCTTTATGGAATTAAGACCAAAAAATCATCATTATAAAAAGGAGATATCGTTATGATAGACGAAGATTTAAAAAACAAACTTAAATTTACCAGGAATTATAAGTTCAAAAGTGACACTTCAGGTGCACGGGGCAGTTACTGGATTGCCATCATCATTTCAGTTATTGCATTCCTGCTCCTCTGGTATCTATTATAAAGAATACCACAAAAAAAGCCGGATGCTATATACACCCGGCTTTTTTAATCCATTATAAAAGGTTATACACCTTTTTTACTGGTCATATTTGCCTTTTTTGCAGGCTGAGCAGTTTTACTTGGAGCTTTCGCATTAGACGGCTTTGGTGTCGCCTTTGGCTTTTTCTCTGCTTTCTCTTCAGCTTTAACAGCCTCATGCTCTTCTGTACCTGGAGCTTCTTCGTTAAACAAAGGAAGTTCCTTTAATAAATGATACCAGCTAACAATCTTTTTCATATCCGAGGTATAAACCTTTTCATCATCATGATTAGGTGCCACCTCGTTAAAAAAGGACTTCAAAGCTGAAGCATCAGCCTTCGCATCAGGAACATTCCCTTTTGCCGCAGCAATATTAGCTAAAACATCCACCAGTTTCAGATCATCTTCCTGTCCGTAAACCGTGATATCTTCCAGAGATGCCAGTTTAGTAGTAGAGATATTTGCAACGATCTTAACCTTTTGAGCATCCAGACTTTCCAATACATAGCCCGCTTTATTTTGTCCAACAAGCTTATATAACCCAGGTCGGCCAGACACTGCTACTATTCCTCTTAAATTCATATGTTTTATTTTTTGAAAAGACAGAATTAATCTTCTATCACTTCTATACTTAAAATTTTATCCCCTTGTTTAATATCGTCAACAAGATCAACATTTTCTATTACTTTACCAAAGCAAGTATGATTTCTATCCAGGTGTGCTGTATTGGTCCTGCTGTGGCAAACAAAAAACTGGGAACCACCGGTGTTTCTTCCTGCATGCGCCATAGATAATACACCGCGGTCATGGTATTGGTTCTCTCCATCAAGCTCACAGTCAATTTTGTAACCCGGGCCTCCTGTACCTGCCAAATGAGCTTTAGCCGGATCTTTAGAGTTCGGACAACCACCCTGAATCACAAAATTAGGAATCACACGGTGAAAAGTAACGCCATCATAAAATCCTTCTTTAGCTAATTTTTTAAAATTGGCTACGGTATTAGGTGCATCTTTATCGTAAAACTGAACGGTCATGTCACCTTTCTCTGTTTTTATTATTGCTTTGCTCATATTCATTTTTTATGTAAACGCCAAATTTAGTAAATTGAAATGATTACCTAAACTTTATGGCTTAAAAAGCTGCAGAGGATAAATGTATATAATTTTATTATGGCATTCAAAAAATTTAAATTCGCGAATACCTAACTCCAACGGTTTTGAAAAAACATATTTTATTGTTCCTGTTATTGGCACTTTCTCTCAGCCTTAGAGCTTCATCCATCCTGATTTACATGGATGAAGATCAGAAAAATCATCTGAAAGCCTATGGGCTGGCTTACTGGAGCATTAAGCAACAGGCCGATGTAAGCTGGCTGCTGAACTACCGTGGAGGAAGTTTCCTGATCAGGTACGCAAAACCAATTGAAGACGAGTGCAAGATCAGGGGAATCTCCTATCAAGTCATGGCAGACGCAAAAGTGACCGCGTTGCTTAACGAAATCAGCAGTCCGGATGTCAACATGGAAATGGTTAAATTAGAGAAAGCACCTAAAATTGCCGTCTATTCCCCAAAAAGCAAATTGCCCTGGGATGATGCAGTAACCATGGTACTCACCTATGCAGAAATCCCTTATGATGTGGTTTATGACGACGAAGTACTCAAAGACAAACTGATTGGATATGACTGGTTACATTTACATCACGAAGATTTCACAGGTCAATATGGACGCTTCTGGAGCAATTTTAGAAATGCATCCTGGTACAAAACAGATGTAGCCAATCAGGAAGCCACAGCCAAAAGAAACGGCTTTAAAAAAGTATCAGAAATGAAACTTGCAGTCGCTAAACATATCGCAGCTTTTTGCTCAGGTGGCGGTTTTCTATTTGCCATGTGTTCCGGTACAGATACTTTCGATATTGCGTTAAGCGCTGAAGGTGTAGATATTTGTGAAAGAATGTTTGACGGAGACGCTGCAGATCCGAATGCACAATCAAAGCTCAATTTCAATAAGACCTTTGCTTTTAAAGATTTCACCATCGACCTGAATCCTTCCAATTATAAATTTTCAAATATAGACGTCACTCAAACCCGGACACTTGTCCAAAGCAATGATTTCTTTACTCTATTCGATTTTTCAGCAAAGTGGGATATCGTTCCGACCATGCTGACCCAAAACCATGAAAAAGTCATCAAAGGCTTTATGGGACAGACGACTGCCTTCAGAAAATCCCTGGTCAAACCAGACATTACTGTACTTGGTGAAAACAAAGGCGCAGAAGAGGTACGCTATCTTCATGGAGAATTCGGAAAGGGACAATTCACTTTTTATGGAGGACATGATCCTGAAGACTATCAGCACCTGGTAGGCGACCCCCCAACAGATCTGAACCTTCATCCAAACTCACCTGGATACCGCCTGATCTTAAACAATGTACTTTTTCCCGCAGCAAAAAAGAAACCGCAGAAAACTTAATCGTAGAAATTCCAGCTTACTCCAAATTTCAGCATACGATCTGGCATTGGATATTTGTATACACTGTAATAGCCTTTGGAAAATAAACCCTGATTCACGTAGTCATATTTCACAAAAAGGTTCGCCTTTCTCAGACTCGCTCTTACCCAAACGTCAATAATAGGCTCTGTTTTGAGTTGAGGTCCATTATTCAATGTATAAAACTGGCTTGCTGCTGGCGAGTAAGCTAAAGCATCATAAGGCGTATTATATCTTAAATCTATCCCCACATCCGTTTTAAGAACCTTAAAAAAGGTCTGGTTACGGTACAAGCTGTTAAAAGTGTACACCTCTGGTGTACGCAAAATGCTTTTGCTATCCGTTTTCTGATAAACCAGATAACTGTCCAAATGGAATTTACCAAAGTCTACTTTTTTACCAACAGTAACTTTTAGCAGGTTAATACTTCCTCCTTCTTGAGTAGGCTTAATATCTACCCCACTACCCACCTGGGCAAAATACAGATACTTATTGATCAGGTAGTACTTTGCACCAGCCTCAAACTTATATTTATCATTGATATAATTGAAAGATAAATTAACGGTCTTGGTTCTGTCGTAATTATTAACCCAGTTGTAATGATTTCCAAAGTATCGGTTATACACCTCCTCAGGAGATTTATTTTGGATATAAGCCCCCAGAACCACACGGCCCGCTGCATTACTCAACCGTACATTACTCTTGGCCTCATACAAAAAATCGCCAATTTGCCGGCCCTGGAAGATTTGCTGGAGATCCACATTCAAATCCATACGGTCACTAAAGCGATAACCTAAAGCCCCCAGCAATGTCGAGTTCTGAAAAGTCGCACTATAGTCGTAATAATTGGTTAAATCGGCATAACGGGCAAGCTGCGTATACTTATAATAATCATGTCTGATGCCAACATCTACTTTTAGTTCATTTTTAATAAAAGCCTGTGACTTACCCCGAAGGAAAAAGCTATAAATAAATTCATTCCGTAAATGGCTTACACTGGTGGAATCATTTGTAGCAACCGTATCGATCAATCCCTTTGGCAAAACAGAATGGTCATCAGTTTCATTTTTAGAGAAGCCAAAAGATTGCGTATTATAAGAAACTGTATAGGTTACTTTATTGGTAGGCAACACTTTCTTCATCACCGGCTGTTCAACCGTATCGATACGGCCGATAAAATAACTTTGCTTAAGAAAGAAAATGTTATTGTGCCAGCGCTGTTTAGCTGTGGTTAACCTCACCACTTCTGCTTCGTGGGATACACGCTGTGTAGCATCCACATTAGTAAACAGGTTATCATTGTTTACTGTACCATTTTCTCCGGCCTTAAAACTACTGAAAATCGCCGTAGCCCATAAGTTATAACGCTTATTTGGAGATTGATACCAGGTGAACAGCGAGGTATTCAAATCGTTAGCTTTCTGATTGTTATATACCCCTTTAGACCCGATCTGATAATAATTCGCACCAACATTCAGGTTGGGCTTTATATTTTGCGTATGTGTCGCTTTAAAAACCTGCTCAGGTCCACCACTCACATAATACAGATTGCTAAACTGCGTACGAGCCTGGTAGTAAATAATGTCTTCAGGGCTCATCTTGTAAATATCAAAAGAGTGAAAACCAGGATCAAATCCAATACTTTTCGAAGGTTCAAAAAGCATCAGTTGTGCCGCCATTCCCGGCCCTCCGGTATTTATAGTCGGTCTTCGAGGCTGATTCAATACACTGTAATTCTGAAAATTCCTTAAACTTGTATCTAAAGGAAAAGTTTGTATGCTGTCTCTCGTTAACCCGAGTGTGGTATACCTGACATATTTAGATGTAAAAACCACAGAATCCTTACCACTATCCAGCTTCTTTCTTAAAGAATCTAATTCTTTATTCTCTCTAACAGTCGTCTTTAAATCCTGTGCAAAAGCCCTCTGCCCGAACAGCAGGAAACAAAGCAGAACAGAAAGAACAAGAAATTTATACATTATAAAGTGGCGATTAACTTGCTTAATATTTTAGTCATTTTAGGTTCCGCAATCCTGGCTGTTTCCAGGATATCTTCCAGGTTGAAAGGGTGCAATACCTCAGGAAAACCTTCATCTGTCAAAACCGAGACAGCAAATACCGGCAATTTCATATGATTGGCCACGATTACTTCCGGTACGGTACTCATACCTACCGCATCCCCGCCAATAATTCTCAGATATTTGTATTCAGCTTTAGTTTCCAGATTTGGTCCTGTTACAGAAACATACACGCCTTGATGACAGGTAATTCCTTCAGCTGCGGCGATGCTCAGCGCATCTGCTATCAGCTTACGATTATACGGTTCACTCATATCTGGAAAACGAGGCCCCATATCAGCATCATTATGCCCTCTTAACGGACTTTCCAACTGTAAATTAATATGATCATTAATGATCATCAGATCCCCCTTTTTGAAATCAGGATTTAACGATCCCGCAGCATTAGACACAAACAAACAGCCAATTCCCAGTGCTTTCATCACCCTTACAGGAAAGGTGATCTGCTGCATACTATAGCCTTCATAATAATGCAGGCGGCCCTGCATGGCAACAACCTTTTTTCCGTTCAGTGTTCCAAATATCAGTTTACCTGAATGGAATTCCAGGGTAGATATTGGGAAATTGGGAATATTAGGATACATCAGGCTATAGGCCACTTCAATTTCTCCAACCAGATCACCTAAACCCGTACCCAGAATAATTCCAATCTCTGGTTTAAAATGATCTGTTTTTTTCTTTATATACTCAACGGTTTCGTGTATGGCTTGAAACATAATTTAAAATATTTTGGTCAAATGTAACTTTATCTTCCTTCTGAATTTCTATCCCGATAGGCAAATAAAATACAGGCAAATTTAAAAGTAATTCTTTTATTCTGATATCTGATAAACGCTGCGCATCCTTTTCTGTTGTGATGATGATTTTTTCTTTATCCTTTTCGCTCTCAAACGCACGAACAAGCTTCTGAATTTCCGAAGAGCTAAACTGATGATGATCAGCATAATGATGATGATCTATATGCACTCCAAAGCCGGAAAGATAAGAAACCATCGGCTCCGGATTTGCAATTCCTGTAAGCAAAAACACCTTCATATTTTTCGCCAGAGTAGGATCCTCCCAGCCTGCTTGTCCAAAAACAGGCATCATAGCGGCATACTTTATTTTCGAAAAGGCAGGAATATTTCCCTTTTTGAACTTTTTCAAAACCTTTTTTTTGCCTTCAATGCTTAAATGCGCCGGTATCTTCGTGATGAGCAGTGATTCCGCCCGCTGATAACCTAAAAACAACTCCCGTAAATTTCCGGCAGGCAATAAAAATTGTGGTCTTAAAACCTTTTGATATTCAAAAAGAAGAATATTAAAGCCTGCCCTAACCCTGCGATGTTGAAAAGCATCGTCCAGAATGATCAGATCATGATGCGCTTTCAGCAGCTCAATACCTTTTACCCGATCTTCGCAAACAGCAACAGTAACGTCTGGAAATTTGCGATAAAACTGCATCGGTTCATCTCCAATAGTTTCTGCTGTTGCCTGTCCATCGGCCAATATAAATCCCTTGGTTTTTCTACCATATCCCCTGCTCAATATGGCTATTTTATATTCATCAAGCAAATGAACCAGATACTCTGTAACAGGGGTTTTGCCCGAACCACCCACCACCAAATTTCCCACACAGATCACTGGCAGGTTAAATTCAACCGACCTGAAAAGACCCCAGTCAAAAAATTTATTCCTGACCACGGTAACCATTCCATAGATAAGGGAAAAAGGAAGAAGTAGCAGTCGCAGTTTCTTAATCATGTACGGGTCAAAAATAAGAATTATCAACCATAAAGTATCCTGCTTATATTTTAGCCTCTACCATGGCTGATAAATAAAAACTATCTTTGTATAAACAACAATTCAATACCATGCTTAAAGGATTTTTTAACGTACCAGCACCCACCAATGAGCCTATTTTAGGCTATGCACCGGGAAGTAAAGAACGTGAACTTTTAAAAGCGGCCCTGGCCGATGCCCGTTCCAAACAAATTGATATCCCAATGTATATAGGCGGCGCTGAAGTTCATACCGAAAATAAAGGAAAGACTACCCCGCCGCACGATCATCAACATATTTTAGGTTATTATAGCAAAGGCGACAAAAGCCATGTTACAAAAGCAATTGATGCCGCTTTAGCTGCGAAAGCAGATTGGGAAAACCTAGCCTGGGAACAACGCGCAGCTGTTTTCTTAAAAGCAGCAGACCTTATTGCCGGCCCTTACAGGTACAAATTAAATGCAGCAACCATGCTTGGTCAGAGCAAAAACGCTTACCAGGCAGAGATTGATTCAGCTTGTGAGCTGATTGACTTTCTTCGGTTCAATGTAAGCTATATGTCTGAAATCTATAAGCAGCAACCTCCAGTTTCGCCAAAAGGTTCATGGAACAGAGTAGAGCAGCGCCCGCTAGAAGGTTTCGTTTTTGCTTTAACTCCATTCAACTTTACCGCCATTGCAGGTAACCTGCCAACTTCAGCCGCAATGATGGGTAACGTTGTTGTTTGGAAACCCGCCAACACTCAGATCTACGCGGCTAACGTACTAATGCAGATTTTCAGAGAAGCCGGATTGCCAGACGGGGTAATCAACCTGGTTTATGTTTCCGGGCCTGATGCCGGCGAGGTGATCTTCAATCACCCGGATTTTGCGGGTATTCACTTTACCGGATCTACGGGGGTCTTCCAGGATATCTGGAAAACCATTGGAAACAATATACACAAGTTCAAAACTTATCCACGTATAGTTGGCGAAACCGGTGGAAAAGATTTTATCCTTGTTCATGGTTCGGCTGAAGCCGAAAGCTCCAGTACAGCCATTATCAGGGGTGCTTTTGAATATCAAGGCCAGAAATGTTCTGCAGCTTCAAGAGTATATGTTGCCCAAAGTGTATGGCCTAAGGTAAAAGAATTTATGCTTCGTGACCTGGCTACTTTTAAAATGGGTGGAACAGAAGATTTCAGCAATTTTATTAATGCTGTTATTGATGAGAACTCCTTTAATAAACTAACCAAATACATCGACACAGCGAAGAATGATCCGGCTGTAGAGGTGATTGCTGGTGGCAATTACGACAAATCAAAAGGTTATTTTATAGAGCCTACTGTGCTTGTCGTTAAAGATCCGAACTATGTTACCATGAGCGAAGAGCTATTTGGCCCGGTACTCACGCTGTATGTATATGAGGATAAAGATTTTGACCAGGTATTAGACCTTGTGGATCAAACCTCAATTTATGCTTTAACAGGTGCCGTAATTGCTCAGGACAGATACGCTATTGAAAAAGCAACCCATCGCCTACGCAATGCAGCAGGAAACTTCTATATTAACGATAAGTGTACTGGCGCAGTAGTAGGACAACAGCCTTTCGGAGGCGCCAGAGGTTCTGGTACAAACGACAAAGCTGGATCTATGATCAACCTGCTACGCTGGGTTTCCCCACGTACGATCAAAGAAACTTTCGATCCGCCGAAAGACTATCGTTATCCTTTCTTGGCAAACGACTAAATACATCCATAAAAAAAGCTCCCGATATGATCGGGAGCTTTTTTATTTTAATAAAAATTGCATGCTGCAATAAAGCATCAAATTATTTTCCCGCGTCCATTTTGAATACAGGAGACAAATCAGCTGCGCTTGACGCACTTACCTGCAAATCCGTAATCATTCCGGTTTGCAGACTGTAAACCCAGGCATGAACAGAAAGTTCCTGACCTGAAGCCCAGGCATTTTGTACAATAGAAGTACTCATTACGTTAGCCGCACTTTCTATAGCATTGAGTTCGACAAGTCTGTTTGATCTTTTTACAGGGTCCTTAATGGTAGACATTTCACGGTCGTGCATACGGATAACATCCTTAATATTTCTCAACCAGTTATCAATCAGTCCAACCTGCTTATCTCCCAGGGCAGCATTTACGCCTCCGCAGCCATAGTGACCACATACAATAATGTGTTTCACCTTTAATACATTCACCGAGTAATCGAGTACACTAAGTAAATTCATATCCGTATGTGTAACCACATTGGCAATGTTACGGTGTACAAAGATATCTCCAGGCATGGTATTGGTAATCTGGTTCGCTGGTACACGACTGTCCGAACAGCCAATCCATAATACTGGCGGAGCCTGACCGGCAGATAACCGATCAAAAAACTGAGGATCCTCTTTCAGCGTTGCAGCAACCCAGTCCTTATTTCCCTGTAATAATCCTTCGTATGTAATTTGATGCGTTTGTTGTTGTTCTAATTTTGCACACATGATATCTTAGTTATTAATTTCGTCTAATTTATTCGTTAATTTGGGAACAATATATTGAGATTTAATATCCTCTAATATAACGACAATCCCTTTTGTATAAGCATTATGCTTATAATTAAAAATAGTTTCCAGTACATCCGGATCAATATACCTGGAGTTACTTCCGTCAATAGTCACCGTTGTTTCCTTTGGGATTTTGGTCAGCATAACCTGTATTGCTGCCTTATTTAAAAAGGAAACCTCCTCTGCCAGTTTAATCCTGATGTTCTTCTTATTCCCTTCTTCGTGAATCTTGTAAAAGAAAGGGTTACGCATATTGGTACGCAGCAGGTAAAATATAGAAACCAGCATACCTATGGCTACACCTTTTAATAAATCTGTAAGCAATACAGCTGCTACTGTTACCACAAAAGGTACAAACTGATCCCAGCCCTTATGGTACATATGTTTAAACAAAGCAATCCTGGTCAGCTTATAACCTGTTACCAAAAGTATTGCAGCAAGACAAGCCAGAGGGATCATGTTGATAACCCCCGGTATAAATAATAAAGACAACAATAGCCAGGTTCCATGAAAAATAGCCGACATTTTAGTCCTTCCTCCCGCATTCACATTTGCAGAACTTCTCACAATAACCGAAGTCATAGGTAAGCCCCCCAGCATTGCACTGGTCATGTTTCCAATCCCCTGAGCCATTAATTCTCTATTTGTTGGTGAAACCCGTTTGATCGGGTCAATCTTATCTACAGCTTCAATACTTAGAAGCGTTTCCAGACTGGCCACGATTGCTATTGTCCCGGCTACAATCCAAACCTCCTGTTTTCCAATAGCAGAGAAATCCGGCATGGTAAACAAACCTGTAAATTCCGACCATCCGTTAACCACAGGAATAGCCACCATTTGCTTGGCTTCCAAAGCATAGGTCGTATTTTTAAATACAAAACTTAAAGCTATCCCTAATACCACAACAATTAATGGTGCCGGAATACTACTTACCTGTTTTATTTTTGGCCAGTAGATCAAAACCAATATAGATAGACCACTGATCACAATAGCCGCAAGACTAAAATGACTTAATGCACCGCTGATAGCCGAAAAGGTGTTCTCTTCATTCCCCTGAAAGAAACTCTCATCACCGGGAAAATCTGAATCTACACCCAATGCGTGAGGCAGCTGCTTCAGAATAAGTATCAGGCCAATAGCGGCCAACATCCCCTCGATCACGCTGGAAGGAAAATAATTCCCTATTGTACCCGCTTTGATCATCCCTAATACCAATTGCATCACACCAGCAAGCATAACTGCCAGCAAGAAAGTCTGGTAACTACCCAACTGTGCAATAGCTCCCAGTACAATAACAGTAAGTCCGGCAGCCGGACCACTTACACTCAGTTGTGAGCCACTAAAACTGGCTACAACAATTCCCCCAACCACACCGGAAACAATACCCGCAAACAGCGGCGCCCCCGATGCCAAAGCAATTCCTAAACACAGCGGCAGGGCTACTAAAAAGACCACAATACTCGCCGGAAGGTCCCGCTTTAAATTCTTTTTTAAGAAATACTTCTTTACGTCCAATCTTGAAAAGATCGAATTCCCATCTTGCATAAAATTATATTTTATTATTTGTACCTAATTAACTGGCTTGCCTATACTGCTTAGGCAGTACAAAACAAATTTCACAAAGAATTTAGGCCAAGTTAGGGGGAGGTGTCGGGACTGACGGATGATATGGATTTACATATCTCTTGAAGTGGTCTATATAACTGTTTTTAATAAAGAAGTGATACCGGACCGGCACATAAGAAAAAGGCGCATGCAAATCAATGAATTTACAATCCACGTATTTCAAAACTTTACCCGAATCCCCTTCAGAGCCATGCTCCAACTCAATCTGCATAATCACATTTTTAATGATCTCTTTATCCAGATGGGCAAAAAACACAGGTGCAGCAGAAATTACCATCTTCGCAGAGAAGATGCCTAAAAAGGCAACAACAATCAGTAAGCGGTATTTTCTAAGGCTCATTCTTTTATATGTGTATCACTACAGCTCAAATTTAGCTCCAAACTTGTCTAATTAGCAAATTAAGTTGTAAAAAAAATGTAATTAAAATGATATTAATCCATTCTTTCAAAAGTAACGATAACTAAAAGCCTTATTCATTACCATAAAATAAGTCATTAAATGTAATTTAGCAGCTGCATATTTTCATTGCGTGAAACCATCAAATGCTACAGATTGAAAGGAATAAACTTCCTGTGGTATAAAAACATCATTGCAAGGTGAAAACAAACAGTATATTGATGAAAAAAAGCCTACTCTTCTTCTTATTTTTAATACCCCTGGCGGTCCGGAGCCAAAGCAATAATGCACCTTCATCCTACGACCCCCATGAAATTGCCATTACAGGTTACCTCCAGACACAATACCAGCGAGCGCAGTCCGAAGGCATTTCGTCTTTTTCCGGCGGCGACTTCTCTAAAAACTCCCGCGACCGTTTTATCATCAGACGCGGCCGTTTAAAAATAGACAGAGTAGATAAATATTCCAGTATCGTATTCCAGATTGATGCAACACAAAACGGCGTGCAATTAATGGACGCCTTCATCCAGCTGTACCAACCCACCTCAAAAGCCCTTATTTTCACTGCAGGCTTATTTAACCGGCCTTTCGGACATTCCATTGTTTATTCTTCCGGATTCAGGGATTTTCCTGAACGGGCCAGGATGTTCCAAACCTTAATGCCCAGGGAGAGAGATATTGGCGCCATGCTGAGCTATCACCCTAAAAACATCTATAAATTCATCACAGCAGACCTCGCATTGGTGAGTGGCAGTGGTTATGCAGCTCGTGATTATGATTCAAAGAAGGATGTAATCGGCAATATTGCCTTTAAATTCGACAGCCTGGCCAACAAAAAATTTCATCTGGGTTTTGGTGGATCTGTATACAAAGGCACGGTGCGAAACGATACAGAAAATTATTATACTTTCGACGGCAACAGCTATATCAGGAATACCAATGCATCCAGCGTAGGCTATAATGCAAGAAGAGATTACTTTGGCGGTAACCTGCAGGTCCAATACGACAACACTTTCGGAAAAACCATTTTTAAAGCAGAATATGTTGCCGGAACCCAGCCAGGTGTTGCTGCATCCACAAGCATCACCGGTCCGCTGGCCAGCCAGAGCTTCTCTGCACAACCAGCTACAGATTTATATTTGCGTCCTTTCATGGGTTACTATCTGTGGTTTACCCAGCAAATCTCCCAGACCAAATTCACTGCATTACTCGCTTACGACGTCTATGACCCTAACCGAAAACTAAAAGAAAGTGAGATCGGTTTAAATAATGGTTCAACCGCGGGAGACATCAAATACAGTACCCTTGGCTATGGTTGTACTTACGTTCTCAATTCCAGGGTAAAGATAACCCTTTACAATGAACACGTAGTGAACGATCCGACCAAACTAACCGGTTATACTGAAGACCTGAAAGACGATGTCTTTACGGCAAGGCTCCAATATCGCTGGTAAATTATTTACATTTATAAAATTCATATCTAAGATACATGAAGAATAAATTAGACTTACTTCAGGATAAAATAAAACAGGCACATGCCGGTGGTGGAGCGGCCCGCATTGAAAGTCAGCATAAAAAAGGAAAACTTACTGCCCGGGAACGCATTCATTTTTTACTGGATGAAGGCTCATTTGAAGAAATCGGAATGCTGGTGACCCATCGCAGCACCGACTTTGGAATGGAAAATGAAAAATACCCCGGTGATGGTGTCGTAACCGGTTACGGGAACATCAATGGTCGTCTGGTCTATGTATTTTCCCAGGATTTCACGGTATTTGGAGGCTCACTGTCTGAAACCCATGCAGAAAAAATCTGTAAGATCATGGATATGGCCATGAAGAACGGAGCGCCTGTCATCGGACTGAACGATAGCGGTGGAGCCAGAATCCAGGAAGGTGTTGTTTCCCTTGGAGGATATGCAGATATCTTTTACAAGAATGTACAAGCATCAGGTGTTGTTCCCCAGCTCTCCGCAATTATGGGGCCCTGCGCTGGTGGAGCAGTGTATTCTCCTGCCATCACAGATTTCATCCTGATGGTAGAAAACACCTCCTACATGTTTGTTACTGGCCCTAATGTAGTTAAAACAGTGACTCACGAAGAAGTTACTTCGGAAGAACTTGGAGGTGCCTCCACACATGCAACCAAATCCGGTGTTACACATTTTGCCTGCCCTAATGAACTTGACGCCATCAATCACGTTAAGAAGTTACTGAGTTATATGCCACAGAACTGTGAAGAGCTTCCCGCACTCCTGCCTTATGCACCAGGCAACGAAGAAAGGACTGCGCTGAACAACATCATGCCACAAAATTCCAATCAACCTTATGACATCAGGGAAGTCATTAATGAGGTGTCGGATGAAGGCAGCTTCCTGGAGGTACATAAAGATTATGCAGAAAATATTGTAGTAGGTTTTGCCCGTCTTGGCGGCAGGAGTATCGGGATCATTGCCAACCAACCCGCTTATCTGGCAGGTGTACTCGACAATCATGCCTCCGTAAAAGCAGCCCGTTTTGTGCGTTTCTGTGACTGTTTCAATATCCCATTGCTTGTTTTCGAAGATGTACCTGGATTTTTACCAGGAACAGATCAGGAATGGAACGGAATCATATCCAACGGCGCAAAATTATTATACGCCTTCAGTGAAGCTACCGTTCCACGCATTACCGTCATTACCAGGAAAGCCTACGGGGGTGCCTATGACGTGATGAATTCTAAACATATCGGAGCCGACCTGAACTACGCCTGGCCTTCCGCAGAAATTGCTGTAATGGGTGCAAAAGGCGCCGCCGAGATTATTTTCAAAAAAGAGATCTCAGCAGCCGAGCATCCGGAAGAAAAATGGCTGGAAAAGGAAAAACTCTATTCAGAGATCTTTGCAAATCCTTATCGTGCAGCCGAACGTGGCTTTGTAGATGAAGTGATAGAACCCTCCAACACAAGAAACAAACTCATCAAAGCATTTAAAATGCTCGAAAATAAAGCCGTTAAGAATCCCCGAAAAAAACACGGAAACATTCCTCTTTAAATGAATTTAAGTCGCAAAGATATCCTGCTCATGGCCTTTTGTACGGGCCTGATCGTAGCGAACATCTATTACTGCCAACCCTTAGTGATCCTGGTTGCCAAAGAGTATAACCTTACAGAAAGTTATGCCGGCAGGATCACCTACCTTACCCAGGCAGGCTATGCTATCGGTTTATTCCTGCTGGTTCCTTTGGGAGATATGTTTGAAAGAAAGAAACAAATCCTGGTGATTACAGGACTTGCCATAGGTGCCCTCCTGCTGGCCGCATTTTCACATACCTTTCTGGTACTGGAAATCGCCAGTGTACTCATTGGAGCAAGTTCCATAGTACCTCAACTCATCCTGCCAATGGCAGCCAACCTGAGTTCAGATGAAAAACGCGGACATACAATTGGCATCATCATGAGTGGATTACTCGTTGGCATTCTGGGCTCGCGGGCCCTGAGCGGCAGTATCGGCTTTTTGTGGGGCTGGAGGGCTATGTTCCTGATTGCTGCAGGCTTATGCTTTCTGCTCCTGTTACTCATGGCAAAGCGCTTCCCAGAGAGCCGCCCATCCTTCAAGGGAACTTATAAAGAGTTGATGTCTTCCATGTTTAATTACATCAAAACACAGCCCGTTCTTCGGGAAGCCTCTTTGATCAACTTCCTCGCCTTCGCCACCCTGAGCGCTTTCTGGACCACCATGGTGCTGTTCCTCGCCAACCCGCCGTTTAGTTTTCAATCTTTACAGATTGGTCTTTTTGGCATTGCCGGTGCCGCAGGTGCACTTGCTGCACCACTTGTTGGAAAATTCAGTGACGGTAAAGACCCAAGGAAAAATCTGTTGATCGGCCTTTTGCTTCAGTTCGCCAGTATTGCAGCCTTTTATTTTACTGGCAGTCACCTGTACTTATTTGTCATTGGAATTATTCTGATCGATATTGGTCAGCAAGCCATTCATGTAACCAATCAGACCCGGATCTATGCCTTACTGCCTGAAGCCAGAAATCGTTTAAATACGGTATTTATGTCTGTTAGCTTTGTAGGAGCCTCCACCGGCTCTGCCCTTGGCTTATGGTTTTGGGACAAGGGGCAATGGCCTGTTTATTGCTTTGGTTCAGGAGCGGTGATCTTGGTCAACATCATGATCTATCAACTGTACAAAAAGAGATTACGTTAACATGTCAACAATTCAAATAGAACAGATCCAACCCGCACTCACCTGGAGAATCAGACACGAAGCCATGTATCCCGATATGCCTTACGACAGTGTAAAGTTAGACAACGATGACGAGGGTATTCATTTTGGCTTATATGCAGGTGACCAGTTAAGTTCTGTGGTTTCCCTCTTTGCACAAGGAGACACCTGCCAGTTCCGCAAATTCGCTACACTGCCCCAGGCACAAGGCAAAGGCTATGGCAGTCACCTTCTTGCACACCTCATTGCATTTATCAAAAAAACGGGAGCAAAAAAAATCTGGTGCAACGCCCGGGTTAATGCAGCACCTTTTTATGCCAAATTTGGCTTCCAGAAAACCGACACAACCTTCTTCCAAAATGGCTTTGATTTTGTCATTATGGAATTAGAACTTTATATTTAACATTATGAGTAAAAAGAAAGACGAAAAACAGAAACATGTACCTGTAGTCAATAAAAAATCGCTTCAATTTTTTGAAAAATATATCAATAACCCATCGCCTACCGGCTTTGAATATCCAGGCCAGAAGTTATGGCTGGATTATCTGAAACCTTATATCGATGAAAGTTTCATTGACAACTATGGCACAGCAGTTGGCGTTATTAACCCAAAAGCAGATTATAGAGTTGTCATTGAAGCTCATGCAGATGAAATCTCCTGGTTCGTTAATTATATCACCCCGGAAGGCCTGATCTATGTGATTCGCAATGGCGGATCAGATCATCAGATTGCACCTTCAAAAAGAGTCAATATCCATACAGATAAGGGCATGGTTAAAGCTGTATTCGGCTGGCCTGCCATTCATACCAGGAGCGGAGAAAAAGAAGAAGCACCAGCTTTAAAAAACATCTTCCTCGATTGCGGATGTACCAGCAAAGAAGAAGTGGAAAACTTAGGTATCCATGTAGGCTGCGTGATCACTTATGAAGATGAATTTATGGTTTTAAATGATCGCTATTATGTAGGCCGTGCCCTGGATAACCGTGCAGGGGGCTTTATGATCGCAGAAGTAGCCAGACTCCTTCATGAAAATAAAAAGAAACTTCCTTTTGCCCTGTATATCGTAAATTCAGTACAGGAAGAAATTGGCCTGCGCGGAGCAGAAATGATCGCTGAGCGCATTGAACCTCATGTGGCTATCGTTACCGACGTTACACACGACACCACAACACCAATGATCAATAAAATTACCCAGGGAGACCTTGCCTGCGGCAGAGGACCGGTGGTTTCTTATGCACCAGCTGTACAAACCAACCTGAATAAATTACTGATCGAAACTGCACAGAAAAATGACATCCCTTTTCAGCGCCAGGCTTCTTCCCGTTCTACAGGAACAGATACAGATGCTTTTGCTTATTCCAATGGCGGTGTACCTTCTGCTCTGATATCTCTTCCTCTTCGCTACATGCACACCACTGTAGAAATGATTCACAAAGAAGATGTAGACAATGTGATCAGCCTGATCTATCAGACCTTACTGAACATAAAAAAGGACCATGATTTCAGATATGGTCAATAGTAAATCATAAAATATCCTGAAAGCGTGCCCGGTAGCGACCAGGCACGCTTTCTTTTACATAAATTATTTCTTCCTATGAGTGATCAATCTGCAGATTTTACAGAAAAAATCAAAGCTTCTTACATCCCAGGCAGCTCCAGCATTTATTTAGGTGCAGGAATGCTCAACGGTAATGTACTTGCCGAAGCCGAAGTAAATCTTTCTTTAAAAATGATGAACCGCCACGGACTGGTGGCCGGTGCAACCGGGACAGGAAAAACACGTACCCTGCAATTACTGGCCGAACAACTTTCAGATGCAGGTGTACCTGTATTTATGCTGGATGTTAAAGGAGATCTATCCGGTCTTTATCAGCCCGGAGAAAGCAATCCGAAAATCGAGGAAAGAGCTACCCAATTGCAAAAAGTCTTTAACCCCTCAGGCTTTCCTATCGAACTTTATTCCCTTTCTGGAAAACTGGGTGCACAAATGCGCGCAACCGTTCTGGAATTTGGACCAACATTACTGTCGAAGATCCTGGATCTCAATGATACTCAAACCGGCGTTCTTGCTGTGATCTTCAAATATGCCGATGACAATAAGATGCCTGTCATTGACTTGAAAGACCTCAAAAAACTCGTATCCTACCTTTCTGAGGGGGAAGGCGCAGACGAAATCAAAAGTTCGTACGGAAAAATATCTCCGGCAACTGCCGGAACGATCTTAAGAAAGATTGTCGCCATCGAGCAACAAGGACTAGCCGATATTTTTGGTGAGCCCTCGTTTGACATAGAAGACCTTTTTGACCGAACAGATGGAAAAGGGGTCATCAGCCTGCTTAACATTTCCGATGTACAGAGCCAGCCTGTTCTTTATTCTACCTTTCTACTCAGCCTGCTGGCAGAAATCTTTTATAATATGCCAGAAGCCGGAGATCTGGACAAACCAAAACTGGTCTTCTTCTTTGATGAAGCACATTTACTTTTTAAGAACTCCTCTAAAGCATTCCTGGAACAAATTGAAACCATCATCAGGTTGATCCGATCTAAGGGCATAGGCATCTTCTTTTGCACGCAGGCACCAACAGACGTACCAGAAAGCATACTGTCCCAACTCGGCAACCGTATACAACATGCCTTACGGGTATTTACCCCTAATGATGCCGATGCTTTAAAAAAGACAGTTAATACCTACCCCAGATCAGATTTCTATCAGATTGATAAAGTATTAACCTCTTTAGGAACAGGCCAGGCACTCATTACCGTATTAAACGAAAAAGGCATCCCAACTGAAGTCTCTGCTACGCTGCTGTCCTCACCAAGATCCATCATGGGGCCAATGACTACCGCAGACTACAACAATCTCCTTGCATCCAGCCCCCTAACTAAAAAATATGCTATAGCCATTGACCGGGAAAGTGCCTACGAAATGCTCACCAACAGGGTAAATGATAAACTTGCAGAAGAGGCGAACAGTGAAACCACAAGCACCAGTTCCGGAAAACAAGAAAAGAGTTTAATTGAGCAGGTCATGGGTGCCACAATTACCCGGCAAATCGGCAAAGAAATTGTAAGGGGAATATTCGGAATGCTCACCGGCAAAAAAAACCGCAACAGTGGAGGCAAAGGGCTATTTGGGCTCTAAAACCCTAAAGCACTATCATAAAGAGAATTAACATCAAAACACAAAAAAAAACAAATCAAAATATAAACTCAAATGATTATTTTCGTCGCATGAAAATGAAACCTACCTTATTAATTTTGGCAGCTGGTATGGCAAGCCGCTATGGCAGTATGAAGCAAATTGATGGCTTTGGCCCAAATGGAGAAACGATCATTGACTATTCAATCTATGATGCCATCAAAGCAGGATTTGGAAAAGTAGTCTTTATCATCAAAGAAGAATTCGTAGAAAATTTTAAAGCCATATTTGAACCTAAGCTCAATGGGAGAATTGAGACCGATTACGTATTTCAAAACTTCGATCTTAAACAATTTGGAATTGAAGAAGAGATCTATCGTGAAAAACCATGGGGAACAGCTCACGCAATCCTATCCGGAAGAAAAGTAATCAAAGAACCATTTTGTGTGATCAATGCTGATGATTATTATGGATTTGATGCCTTTAAAAAAATGGTAGACTTTTTAACAGAAGAAGCCACGGACAGCAACTATGCTATTGTTGGATATCAGATTGGAAAAACATTATCTGATTTCGGTTCTGTATCCCGCGGTGTTTGCAAGACTAACGACGCCGGATATCTTGAAGAAATTACCGAGCGCACCCAGGTTTACAAAAAAGACGATACAATCGTCTATGAAGAGAACGGGACAGAATATCCACTGGAATATGACACCCCTGTTTCTATGAACTTCTGGGGATTTACTCCCGCAGTGTTTAAACTAACAGAAGAACTTTTCAAGGTTTTCGCTTTAGAAAACAAAGACAAACCGAAAGCTGAGTTCTTTATTCCCCTGATAGGAGAAAATCTTGTAAAAACGGATACAGCCTCTTTTAAAGTTATCCCTACAGACAGTCAGTGGTTTGGTGTAACCTACAAAGAAGACAAGCCTTTTGTACAGGCCAGTATAGATCAGCTGATCAAAGACGGTACTTATCCTGAAAAGTTATGGAACTAAATTCCTAAAGCATAAAAAAGGCCCCGGTAAAATTACCGGGGCCTTTTTTGTATAGCAATGAAGCGATTATTTTTTATCGTCTTTTACTTCTTCAAAGTCAACGTCAGTTACATTATCACCTCCGCCGTTACCAGCTTGATCAGCATGTGGCTCAGCAGCACCTTCCGGTTGTGCAGCACCATCCTGTCCAGCTTTATACATCTCTTCAGAAGCTGCATTCCATGCTTCCTGCAGTGCAGCCTGAGCCGCGTCAATATCAGCAAAATTTCTGGCAGCATGCGCATCTTTCAGTTTTTTCAAACCTTCTTCAATAGGCGCTTTTTTATCTGCAGAAATCTTTTCACCAAATTCTTTCAGTTGTTTCTCTGTAGAGAAGATCAGTGCATCCGCGCTGTTGATTTTGTCAGCTTCTTCTTTAGCTACTTTATCAGCTTCCGCATTTTGCTCTGCTTCTTCTTTCATTTTCTTGATCTCTTCATCTGTTAAACCAGAAGAAGCTTCAATACGGATCTTTTGCTCTTTACCTGTCGCTTTATCTTTAGCACTTACGTGTAAGATACCATTGGCATCAATATCAAAAGCAACTTCAACCTGAGGCACGCCACGAGGTGCTGGCGGAATACCATCCAAGATGAAACGACCAATTGTACGGTTCTGAGCAGCCATAGGACGCTCGCCCTGTAAAATATGAATCTCAACAGAAGGCTGGTTATCAGCAGCTGTAGAGAAAGTTTCTGCTTTTTTAGAAGGAATAGTTGTATTGGCTTCAATTAATTTAGTCATCACACCACCCATAGTTTCAATACCTAAAGACAATGGAGTAACATCTAATAACAATACATCTTTAACCTCACCAGTCAATACACCACCCTGGATTGCAGCTCCGATAGCAACCACCTCATCAGGATTTACACCTTTAGATGGCTCTTTACCAAAGAAAGCTTTAACAGCCTCCTGAATCGCAGGAATACGAGTTGATCCACCCACTAAGATGATCTCATCGATATCAGAAGTTTTTAAACCAGCATTTTTCAAAGCAGATTTACAAGGATCAATAGTACGTTTGATCAGGTCACTTGCCAGTTGCTCAAATTTAGCACGGCTAAGCGTTCTAACCAAGTGTTTAGGACCTGTAGCATCAGCAGTGATATACGGTAAGTTGATCTCTGTAGAAGTTGTGCTTGATAACTCAATTTTAGCTTTCTCAGCAGCTTCTTTCAAACGTTGTAGTGCCATTGGATCCTGGTGAAGGTCCATACCATATTCGTTTTTGAATTCACCTGCTAACCATTCAATAATAATGTGGTCAAAGTCATCACCACCAAGATGTGTATCACCATCAGTAGATTTCACTTCAAAAACACCATCACCCAATTCTAAAACAGAAACGTCATGTGTACCACCACCGCAGTCAAAAACCACAATTTTCATATCTTTGTGGGCTTTATCCAAGCCATAAGCCAAAGCAGCAGCAGTAGGCTCGTTAATGATACGCTTAACTGTTAAACCAGCAATTTCACCAGCTTCTTTAGTCGCCTGACGCTGTGCGTCATTAAAATAAGCAGGAACAGTAATTACGGCTTCTGTTACTTCCTGACCCAAAAAGTCTTCAGCTGTTTTTTTCATTTTCTGCAAGATCATTGCAGAGATCTCCTGAGGAGTATATTTACGGTCGTCAATTTCCACGCGAGGTGTATTATTGTCGCCTTTAACTACCTTATAAGGAACACGGCCTGCTTCTTTACTTACTTCCGCAAAGCTGCTTCCCATAAAGCGCTTAATTGAATAAATTGTCTTTGTAGGATTGGTGATCGCCTGACGTTTAGCCGGCTCACCTACCTTACGCTCACCGTTCTCTGCAAAAGCAACAATAGATGGCGTTGTACGTTTACCTTCACTGTTGGCTATAACTACAGGTTCGTTACCTTCCATTACGGCTACGCAAGAGTTCGTTGTTCCTAAGTCTATACCAATAATTTTTCCCATTTTTATTATATCTTTTAATGTTATACTAATTCGATAACTCGTACTAAACAAGGGTTGTGCCAATTTGCATTTGGCAGAGAATTGACATATATAGACCTCCCTAGCCTGCTAAAATGTAAATCAGAACCCCATCACCCTCTGACAGGTTGGCATAATCTTACGCCTCCAGTCCCAGAAGCCGCTCCAAATGGTGATGGCCAATTCCAAAATAAGCTTTTGTTTCCCTGATCTTCTCCAGAACTTCTTTCCGGGTGTCAGGACTATCCTTTGTTTTCACCCCCACAACCAAGACATTTTTAGGTGTATGCGCATCAGATATAAACTGCATCACTTTTATTTTATAGCCAAAATACTCCAATATCAGAGCTCTCATTCCATCAGTTACCATTTCTGCCTGTCGCTCCAGAAATATTCCATGTCTGATCAAAAAATCCAATTCGTTCTTCTTTTTACCTTTAACAATTTCTTTTCTGATTTGTTTGTGGCAACAAGGAGCCACTACAATAAGTTTCGCTCCCGCTTTAATTCCTTTGAAAATTGCATCATCAGTTGCCGTATCGCAAGCATGCAATGCAATAAGCAAATCAGTAGAAGAAGCGTCGAAATCCTGGATGGATCCCTCCGCAAAATTCAATCCGGTAAAACCCGATTTTACTGCGATACGATTACAAAGATCAACCAAATCCTCCCTGTACTCCACTCCCGTCACCTGGACATCCAGGCCCAAAACATTTTGCAGATAATCATATAAAGCAAACGTAAGGTATCCCTTTCCCGAACCCATATCTGCGACCTTCTTTAATGAACCGGCTGGCAGCTCCTTAATCATAGGACTTAGCAACTCAATATATTGGTTAATCTGTTTGTACTTATCCTGTGCATTTTTAAATACCTCTCCCTGCTCATCTGTAATGTTCAAATCATGCAAATAATTCCTGTCAACAGCAGGTTTAATCAGCCTTTTCTTCTCCTTATTATGAGCCAGATCAGGAGCAACAGTACCCTTTACCAGCGAAGCTCTGACAACAATGCCACCCTTTTTTTTATGCTCCAGAATAAGCTCCTTCTGCGTCGTAAATAAAGTACATACCTTAAAATCATTGCTGATCAACTGAGCAATCATACGAACGCCTTCATCCGTCAAATAGTTCTTAAATATATCCCTTGTCTTATAACGATAAGTAAAAGAGAGCATATCTGTCCTTTTTATTTTCACCTTCCGGACATAAATATTCTTTAACTCCTTTTCATTTCCCTGGTAATTTCCCAGGGAAATTTTAATAAATGTACCAGTAGAAATGCTTTCTGTCAGCGCTTGCTGAAATTGCTGTATATGATCTTGATTGGACATGGAAATGGATTACACCTCAAAGATAACCATTTGAAAAGGAAAACCTGATCAGCAAGTATTCAGGTATTTTGCAAATACTAATATTTTTAGTATTTTTAATTCCATGAACAACCTCTATTTTATAGCCATCCTTCCTGACCAGGACCTCAGTACAATGATTGACAGAATCAGAAAAGAATGCGCCCATAATCATGGGGTATATGAAGCATTAAAACCACCAGTACACATCACACTTGCACCGCCTTTTAAACTCCCTTCTGGTATGGAATCCCAGCTTTCAGAGAGCCTTAAAAGCGCATGTAATTTCACACCGTTTGTGCAAAAGTTAGAAAACTTCGATGGTTTTCCTGAGCATACCATCTATATACAGGCTAAAAAGAGCAATGCGCTCACTACGGTATACAACAATTTAAAATCGGTTTTAAAATTATATAATGCAGCACCAAAGGGTCAGTTAACACCTCATATTACAATTGCCTATCGGGATGCAAAGCAAGCCTATCCCGAAATCATGCAGCAGTATAAAAAAAGAAAGTTAAGGGCCGAATTCCTGGTCAATCATTTTACCCTGTTAAAACACAATGGAAAATATTGGGAGATGCTCAGGGATTATTATTCCAGCCCAGGCAATGAACAATTAGTTATGCCCCTATAGCAAAAAAACCCCGTCCAAATTGGACAGGGTTTTATATTTTAGAAAAAAGATTAGACTATTCGCCTTTATCTTCTGCTTTCTCTTCAGTAGCAGCTTCTTCTTTAGCAGGTGTTTCTTCAACAACTTCTTCAGCTTTAGCTTCAGCAACTTTCTCTTCTTTAGCAGGCGCATCAGCTTTTTTAGCTTTGCTTCTACCACGACGAGTTGTTTTCTTTTCAGCTGATTCTGCTTCTTTACCATAAACCTCGTTGTAATCAACCAACTCGATCAATGCCATTTCCGCATTATCACCCAAACGATTGTTCAACTTGATGATCCTTGTATAACCACCTGGACGGTTAGCTACTTTAGCAGCTACATCGCGGAACAATTCAGTAACCGTATCTTTATCCTGTAAATAGCTAAATACAATACGACGAGAGTGCGTAGTATCATTTTTAGATTTAGTGATAATAGGCTCAACATACATACGCAAAGCTTTTGCTTTTGCCAAAGTAGTTGAGATCCTTTTGTTTTTAATAAGTGATGAAGCCATGTTAGCCAGCATCGCTCTACGATGTGAATCTGTTCTTCCTAAGTGGTTTACTTTTTTACCGTGTCTCATTTTTTAATTTATTCTTGTGTACCGTCTCTTTGAAATTAATCCGAGGGAATTACACACGATTAACAATATGTTATTTGTTTTTTATTCTTCGTCTAACTTGAATTTAGACAGGTTCATTCCAAAAGATAAACTTTTAGATTTCACCAGTTCCTGAATTTCAGTCAGTGATTTTTTACCAAAGTTTCTGAATTTCAACATATCAGCTACATCATAAGATACAAGGTCAGCCAGTGTACGGATATCAGCTGCTTTTAAGCAGTTTAATGCACGCACTGACAGGTCTAAATCAACCAGTTCAGTTTTAAGGATCTTACGCATATGCAGGATTTCCTCATCAACTTCCTTAGTTTCTTCTTTAGCCTGAGATTCCAGTACCAGGTTCTCATCAGAGAACAGCATGAAATGCTGGATCAGGATCTTTGCAGCTTCTTTTAATGCTTCCTCAGGGTGGATAGATCCGTCTGTTGAAATATCTAAGATTAACTTCTCATAATCTGTTTTCTGTTCAACACGATAATTTTCAATCGTGTATTTTACATTTTTCATTGGGGTAAAGATCGAATCGATAGCAATCACGCCAACAACAGCATCATTAATTTTATTCTCTTCTGCAGGAACATAACCACGTCCTTTATTGATGGTCAGTTCCACCTCTAAAGTTACAGATTTCTCCATATTGCAGATCACCAGCTCAGGGTTTAAAACCTCAAAATTGCTGGAGAATTTAGTAATATCACCTGCTTTAAACTGATCTTGTCCACTTACTATGATGAAAACCTTTTCAGAATCACCCACATCACCAACTTTCTTAAAACGAACTTGTTTCAAGTTAAGAATGATTTCAGTTAAGTCTTCAACCACACCTTTCATGGTAGAAAACTCATGGGAAACGCCAGAAAAACGAATACTAGTAATGGCATAACCTTCTAGTGAAGACAATAAAATTCTTCTTAAGGCATTACCAATTGTTACACCGAAACCGGGCTCTAAAGGACGAAATTCAAATGTACCATCGAAATCAGTTGATTTCTGCATGATTACCTTATCGGGTTTCTGAAATGCTAAAATTGCCATTTATAATGTTTTTAGATCGTTATTAAAATTTTGTAACGCAAAAAAAATTAACTGCCCGAAGGCAGTTAATGAAGATTGTTACTTAGAGTACAACTCTACTATAAGGTTCTCTTTTATATTTTCCGGAATCTCGTCGCGGTTTGGATAAGCAAGGAACTTACCAGTAAGTTCTTTTGCATCCCAGTCTAACCAATTGAATTTATTGATTACTCTTCCAGCAACAGAGTTCGTGATTGCTTCTAAAGTTTTCGATTTCTCGCGAACTGCAATAACATCACCCGCTTTTAACTGATAAGAAGGAATATTTACCACTTCACCATTCACTGTTACGTGTTTATGGCTAACTAACTGACGTGCAGCTGAACGTGTAGTTGCAATACCCAATCTGTAAACCGTATTATCTAAACGGGCTTCTAATAATTGCAATAAGTTATCACCGGTAATACCCTGACGTGATGACGCTTTTGTAAATAAGTTACGGAACTGACGCTCTAATACACCATAGGTATATTTCACTTTTTGTTTTTCCATTAACTGTACAGCGTACTCAGATTGTTTTCCTCTTCTTTTGGAAGCACCGTGCTGTCCAGGAGGATAATTTTTTCTATCTAATACCTTATCAGGGCCGAAAATTGGCTCTCTGAATTTACGCGCGATTTTGGACTTAGGTCCTGTATATCTTGCCATTTCTTTTTGTTTTAAAGTATCGTGCAACCTGTAGCTGCAGACTCTTAGCTTTAAAAATTAATAATTAAACTCTTCTCTTTTTCGGTGGACGACAACCGTTGTGAGGAAGTGGGGTAATATCTTTAATAGACATTACTTCAATACCTGCTACTTGCAAAGTTCTGATTGCAGACTCGCGGCCTGAACCTGGACCTTTAACAAATACTTCTACTTTACGCAGACCAAGATCAAACGCTACTTTACCGCAATCAGATGCAGCTTGTCCTGCAGCATATGGAGTGTTCTTTTTAGAACCTTTAAAGCCCATTTTACCTGCTGAAGACCATGAAATCGTTTGACCATTGTTATTTGTTAACGTAACAATGATATTGTTAAAAGTAGCATTGATGTGGGCCTGACCAACAGGCTCAATAACAACAATACGCTTTTTGGTTACTTTTTTACTCTTAGCCATAATTATACTTCGATACTAATATTATTTAGTAGCTTTTTTCTTGTTAGCAACTGTTTTTCTCTTGCCTTTACGTGTACGAGAATTGTTTTTAGTACGTTGACCACGTACCGGTAAACCTTTTCTGTGACGCAGGCCACGGTAACAGCCGATATCCATTAAACGTTTAATGTTCAACTGAACTTCAGAACGCAAAGCACCTTCTACTTTGATCTGCTCGTTGATAATGGTACGGATTGCTGATAATTCATCATCAGACCAGTCCTGTACTTTTTTGCTTAAATCGATACCTGCTTCCGTTAATATACGTTGAGCAGTAGATCTACCTACACCATAGATGTAAGTTAATCCAATTTCGCCTCTTTTGTTTCTTGGTAAATCAATACCTGATATCCTTGCCATATTTTATACTAATGTTGATTATTTGATTAAACGACAGATTGAGTAACCTGTACATTCAATCCAATCATACTTCAATAATTTCTTATCCCTGACGTTGCTTGTATTTAGGGTTTTTCTTGTTGATTACATAAAGTTTACCTTTACGACGAATAACCTTACAATCAGCGCTACGTTTTTTAATTGATGACCTAACTTTCATTTTATTTATATCTATAAGTAATCCTGCCTTTTGATAAATCGTAAGGCGACATCTCTAATTTTACTTTGTCCCCAGGTAAAATTTTGATGTAGTGCATCCTCATTTTACCCGAAATATGTGCAATTATCTCATGTCCGTTTTCGAGTTCAACCCGGAACATTGCATTCGATAATGCTTCTCTTATTACACCGTCTTGTTCAATTGAGGCTTGTTTAGCCATATAATATTGATTTTTACTTAATTAGCTGCTATCAAACAGGGTTGCAAAATTAAATAAAAAAAATTAATTATTCACTTTTTTTATTTAAAACTTCTTCAATTAGAGAAAAGGTCGATAAAACATCCGCTTTCCCCCTTTTGACTGCCACTGTGTGCTCAAAATGTGCCGATGGTCTGTTATCCTTACTGGTAACTGTCCAACCATCAGACCAAAATTTAATGTTCGCTGTACCGGCATTAATCATTGGCTCTATGGCAATTACCATTCCTTCCTCTAATTTAATACCACTACCACGTTTACCGTAATTAGGAACCTCCGGCTTTTCATGAAGCTGAACTCCAACACCATGACCAACAAGTTCTCTTACCACGCCAAAACCGTTATCTTCAGCAAGCTTTTGAACTGCATAACCTACATCTCCAATCCTGGATCCTGCCACGGCTTTCTCTACCCCTGCTACCAGACATTGTTTTGTAACTTCAATAAGCTTCTGCCTTTCAGCATCAATCTCGCCAATCGCAAATGTATACGCCGAATCACCAAAGAACTTGTTCTTAATGACCCCGCAGTCCACAGAGATCAAATCTCCCTCTTGTATTACATACTCACTTGGAAATCCATGAACAACCTGCTCATTAGGTGAAATACAAAGAGAATAAGGGAAACCATTATAATTGAGGAATGCGGGTATACCCCCATTGTCTCTTATAAAGGTTTCTCCTAATTTATTCAAACTCATGGTTGTCATACCTGGCCCAATAACTTTCGCGATCTCCGCTAAGGTTTTTGACACCAGTAAGGAACTCTCTCTGATAAGTTCGATTTCCTCTGCAGACTTATAATAAATCTTCGACATCCTTAATATTATATCACAGCGCTGCTACTGTTCGCTGCAGGAATCCCTGTACGGCCAGTAACTCTACCGGTTTTCATCAAACCATCGTAGTGACGCATTAACAAATAACTCTCGATCTGCTGTAACGTATCCAATACAACCCCTACAAGGATCAATAATGAAGTACCTCCATAGAAGTGTGCAAATTCTGATTTAATCCCAAATTTAACTGCAATAGAAGGCAGGATAGCAATGATCGCCAGGAAGATTGCACCTGGGAAGGTGATCTTGGAAATCACATCATCAATAAACGAGGAGGTTGATAAACCCGGTTTGATACCAGGAATAAAACCACCGTTTTTCTTCATATCATCAGACATCTGCGTAGGATTAACTGTTATAGCCGTGTAGAAAAACGTAAATGCAATGATTAAAAATGCAAACGTTAAACTATAGGCCAGTGAAGTATAATCACTAAACTGAATCAGCCATGAATTTTGCAGTGAAGGGAAAAATTGAGTTAAAGTTGCAGGAATAAACATTAATGCCTGGGCAAAGATGATCGGCATTACACCGGCAGCATTTACCTTTAGCGGGATATATTGTCTTACACCACCGAATTGTCTGTTACCAACAATACGTTTTGCGTATTGCACAGGCACTTTACGTACACCCTGTACAATCATAATGGTAAACATCACCACACCAAAAAGTGCCGCAATCTCTAATACCAGAGCAATTAAACCACCACCTTCACCAACGATCCTTGAACTGATCTCCTGTTGCAAAGCAATAGGCAAACGTGCAATGATACCCACCATGATGATCAGGGATATACCATTACCGATACCTTTGTCAGTGATCTTTTCTCCAAGCCACATTACGAATAATGTACCTGCAGAAAGCACAAACGTTGCCAATACAAAGAAAAGTGTATGATTGATGATGATGGCTTCAGTAGGCACCTGGGTCTTTACATAACCTACCGCCTGAACAGCAGTAATGGCTACGGTCAGATACCGGGTGATCTGATTTAATTTGTTCCTGCCGCTTTCTCCCTCTTTTTGCATTTTCTGGAAAGAAGGTACAGCAATACCGAGTAACTGAACTACAATGGACGCAGAAATATAAGGCATAACACCCAAGGCTAAGATCGAGACCCGAGAGAAAGATCCGCCGGCAAACATATCCAATAGACCTAAAAGACCTGATTTTTCATTATTGCCTAAGGCAGTTGCATCCACACCCGGTAAAACCACGTGTGAAACAAATCTATAAACCAAAAGAATGATGAGCGTAAATACTATACGCTCTTTCAATTCTTGAATTTTCCAAATATTACTTAAAGTAGTAAACAGCTTCTTCATTAATTACAATTTTTCGATTGAGCCTCCAGCAGCCTCAATAGCTTTTTGTGCGGTTGCAGAAAAAGCATGTGCTTTAACCTCTAATTTAGATTTAACTTCGCCACGACCAAGAACTTTCACTAAGTCATTTTTAGATGCTAAACCGTGCTGCTGCAAGGTAGTAAAATCTATGCTAGTTAAGTTAAATTTTTCAGCTAAACCTTGTAAAACATCTAAATTGACGCCTACATACTCAACACGGTTGATTGGTTTGAAACCTACTTTAGGTACACGACGTTGCAATGGCATCTGACCACCTTCAAATCCAACTTTCGTTGAGTGACCTGAACGGGATCCGGCACCTTTGTGACCACGAGTGGAAGTACCACCACGACCTGAACCGGTACCACGACCAATTCTCTTACTATTTTTAGTAGAACCTGCTGCAGGTTTTAAATTACTTAAGTTCATTATTAACTTATTGTGTTGCCCTTCGCTTTCACTAATCAGGGACAACGATTAAACATATATAAAGGTTGCAAATGTAAATATATACATTTTCTGCAACCTTCATAATTATAAACTCTCTATAGCTACCAGATGATTAACTTTTCTAACCATACCTATAATGGCAGCAGTTGCTTCAACCTCTACGCTTTGGTTTAATTTAGTTAAACCTAACGCTTGCATCGTTCTCTTTTGGCGCTCGCTTCTGTCGATGATGCTTTTTACCTGGGTTATTTTGATCTTCGCCATAATATTATCCGTTAAAAACTTTATTTAAATCTACACCACGGTGCTGAGCTACAGTATAAGCATCACGCATTTTAGTTAATGCATCAACAGTTGCTTTAACCACGTTGTGCGGGTTAGAAGATCCTTTTGATTTTGCCAATACGTTGTGCACTCCTGCACTCTCTAATACAGCACGCATTGCACCACCAGCAATAACACCGGTACCTACTGCAGCTGGTTTGATTAATACAAAACCACCTGAGAATTTACCGATCTGCTCGTGAGGAACAGTACCGTTCAACAAAGGAACTTTCACCAAATTCTTTTTAGCATCATCTATGCCTTTAGCAATGGCTTCAGTTACCTCTTTCGCTTTACCTAAACCGTAACCTACGATTCCGTTTTCATCTCCAACAACTACGATAGCTGAGAAGCTGAAAGTACGTCCACCTTTGGTTACTTTGGCAACACGTTGTATGCTAACTAAACGATCTTTTAATTCGATCTCGCTAGTCTTAACTCTTTTTATATTGATAGTTGACATTCTTATCCTATTTTCAGATTAAAATACTAAACCAGCTTCACGGGCACCTTCTGCCAATGATTTAACACGTCCGTGGTATAAGTAGCCATTTCTATCGAACACAACTTCTTTGATACCTGCTGCAATTGCTTTTTCAGCAACCAATTTACCTACAGCAACAGATTGCTCTGATTTGTTACCGTTACCAGCGAAATCTTTAGATAAAGATGATGCCGAAACCAATGTATTACCGGTTACGTCGTTAATGATTTGAGCATAAATTCCTTTATTGCTTCTATAAACCGATAAACGTGGACGGTTTTCGGAACCTGTTAATCTTTTTCTGATTCCTTTTTTTATACGATCTCTACGAGATAATTTTTTCCCTGCCATGATGATTATTTTTTAGAAGCCGATTTACCTGCTTTTCTTCTTAACACTTCGCCTACAAACTTGATACCTTTACCTTTATATGGCTCTGGTGCACGTAACGAACGGATTTTCGCTGCTACCTGACCGATCAGTTGTTTGTCAATACTTTCTAAAATGATTTTAGGTGTCTGACCTTTTTCTGAAGTTGTTGTTACTTTAATCTCTTCTGGTAACTGGAACACATAGTGGTGAGAATAACCTAAAACAAGATCCAGGGTATTACCTGTGTTTGTAGCGCGGTAACCCACACCAACCAACTCTTGTTGTAATTTATAACCTTCTGTTACACCAATAACCATATTGTTTAACAATGAACGGTATAAACCGTGCAATGCTTTGTGTCTTTTCTGCTCAGTTGGACGTTGTACAGTAAGTACGCCTTCTTCCTGACTAACAGTGATATCTGAATCAACTGCTTGCTTTAATTCACCTTTTGGACCTTTAACAGTTACCACGTTATCTTTAGATATGGTAATTGTTACACCAGCAGGGATACTAATCGGGGCTTTTCCTATTCTTGACATTTTGTTATCCTCCTTTAATTAATAAACGTGACACAAAACTTCGCCACCAATGTTTAGTTTAGCTGCTTCTTTATCCGTCATTACTCCTTTAGAAGTAGATAGGATAGCGATACCTAAACCGTTCAATACTCTTGGCATATTCTCCACACCAGCATACTGTCTAAGACCTGGTTTACTGATACGGGTTAACGTACGGATTGCAGGAATTTTAGTGATGGCATTGTATTTAAGGGCGATTTTAATCACACCTTGAGTATTGGTATCTTCAAACTTGTAGTTTGCGATGTAACCTTTGTCAAAAAGTACTTTCGTAATTTCCTTTTTAAGATTTGATGCAGGAATTTCTACAATTCTGTGATTTGCCTTGATGGCATTTCTTACTCTTGTAAGATAATCTGCTATTGGATCTGTATTCATTTTATGTAATTGTGATAGTGGTTTCCTTTCCGACCCATTCGGAACGACCTGCCATCGGTTAATTCTTATTTTAAACGTAATAAAACGCTAGAGCTGCAGTATAACCTGCAACTCTAACGTAAATACGGTTTTACCAGCTGGCTTTTCTTACTCCAGGAATTTTTCCTGCTAAAGCCATATCGCGGAACAGTACCCTTGATATACCAAATGTACGCATATAACCACGAGGACGGCCAGTAATTTTGCAACGATTGTGCAAACGAACTGCTGATGAGTTTTTAGGCAACTTATCAAGTCCTTCGTAATCGCCTGCAGCTTTTAATTCTGCACGTTTATCCGCGTACTTAGCTACCAATCTTTGGCGCTTAACTTCGCGAGCTTTTACTCCTTCTTTTGCCATTATTGATTTGTATTTTGATTTTTAAACGGTAATCCAAATTGTTTTAAAAGTTCCAATGCCTCAACATCATTAGTAGCAGTAGTCACAAAAGTGATGTCCATACCTAAAATCTTATTGATTTTGTCGATGTTGATCTCAGGGAAGATGATTTGCTCAGTAACACCTAAAGTGTAGTTACCTTTTCCATCAAAACCTTTATCATTGATACCTTTGAAATCACGGATACGTGGCAAAGCTACGGAAATTAATCGATCTAAAAATTCAAACATGTTGTTATCACGTAAAGTTACACGTACACCAACCGGCATACCTTTACGCAATTTAAAGTTTGAGATATCTTTTTTCGATTTTGCACCTACAGCTTGCTGTCCAGCAATCGTACTCATCTCAACGATAGAACTATCAATGATCTTTTTGTCAGTTACAGAGAAACGTCCAACACCCTGGTTGATCGAAATCTTCACTAACTTAGGAACCTGCATAACGCTTTTGTAAGCAAACTTATCTTTAAGCGCAGTTACAATTTCCTCTTTGTATTTACTTTTTAATCTTGGTACGTAAGTCATTATTTGATCTCCTCTCCTGATTTTTTAGAAACCCTTACTAATTTTCCATCAGCGTTTAGCTTTCTGCCAACGCGGGTAGTAGCACCAGTTTTTGGATCTACTAACTGTACGTTAGAAATATGAAGAGCAGCTTCTTTCTTAATGATACCACCATTTGGAGTAGCAGCATTTGGTTTTGTATGTTTTGACACAAGGTTAACGCCTTCAACAGTTACTCTGTTTTTAGCTACAAGTACTTCAAGTACTTTACCTTGTTGGCCTTTTGAATCGCCAGCTATAACCTTTACTAAATCTCCTTTACGGATTTTAATTTTTGGTTGTGTAGTTACTTTTTCTTTCATTTTATAATACCTCCGGTGCTAATGATACAATTTTCATGAATTGTTTTTCACGCAGTTCTCTTGCTACCGGGCCAAAGATACGAGTACCACGTGGCTCATCTTGTGCATTTAATAATACTGCTGCATTGTCGTCAAAACGAATATAAGAACCATCCTTACGTCTGATCTCTTTTTTAGTTCTTACTACAACTGCTTTAGAAACGGTTCCTTTCTTAATGTTACCAGAAGGCAATGCACTTTTCACGGTAACAACGATTTTGTCACCAATAGAAGCATATCTTTTTCCAGTTCCACCAAGCACACGGATAACCAATACTTCTTTTGCGCCGCTATTGTCGGCTACGTTTAATCTTGATTCCTGTTGTACCATGTTATTTAGCCCTTTCTAAAATTTGTACCAATCTCCAGTTCTTGTTTTTACTCAGCGGACGAGTCTCCATGATCAGTACTGTATCACCAATACCGCAATCGTTTTTCTCGTCATGAGCCATAAATTTGGTAGTTTTCTTAACAAACTTACCATAGATCGGGTGTTTCACTTTACGCTCTACCGCTACAACAATAGATTTATCCATCTTGTTGCTTACCACCAACCCGGTTCTTGTTTTTCTTAATTGTCTTTCCATTTCGACTCTAAAGTTATTTAGTTTCAGTAGCAGACTGAGCTTTACGCTTAGTCACTTCAGTATTTAATCGGGCAACATCTCTTCTTACCTTTCTAATGCGGGAAGGATTTTCAATAGCCGAAATTGTGTGCGCAAATTTTAACTTAACTAAGTTTTCTTTCTCTTCCGCGATCCTGGCTACTAGTTCTTCTTGTGAAAGCCCTGTGATTTCTGAGTTTTTCATTTTATTAATTTTTATGTTGTGGGTCTAGCGGTTATAATAACAAGTTACTTACAACATTCAACCCATAACCAATTATGCCTCTACGTAATCTCTACGTACTACAAATTTTGTTTGTATTGGTAATTTCTGAGCGGCTAAACGCATTGCTTCTTTAGCAACTTCTAAAGGCACGCCTTCAGCTTCAAAAATAATCCTTCCAGGTCTGACAACGGCTACCCAATATTCAGGTGCACCCTTACCTTTACCCATACGTACTTCAGCTGGTTTCTTAGTTACCGGTTTGTCCGGGAAAATTCTAATCCACACCTGGCCTTCACGTTTCATGAAACGAGTTACCGCAATACGGGCTGCCTCTATCTGACGACTGGTAATCCAGGTCGACTCTAAAGATTTGATCCCGAAAGACCCGAATGATAATTCAGCACCACGAGTTGCTAAACCTTTCATTCTGCCTTTTTGCATCTTTCTGAACTTCGTTCTTTTTGGCTGTAACATTGTATTTTAATATTATCGTAAAACGATCTGTTAACTAATTATTTGCGGGGTCCTCTGTTCTGAGTGTTTCCGCCTCTGTTGTCTCTACCCTGACCACCTTGACCTGGACCTCTTCCGCCACGACCTTTGTCGTTTCTTCTGTCGCCACCGCCACGGTTGTCTCTGTCTCTGCCACCAAAGTTACCACCTTCAGGTCTGCCACCTTTACCAGGCGCATTGCTTGTAGAACCGATGTTAGGAGAAAGATCACGTTTACCGTAAACCTCGCCTTTGCAGATCCAAACTTTAACACCTATTTTACCATAAGTAGTCAAAGCTTCAGCCAGCGCATAGTCGATGTCTGCGCGGAAAGTATGCAAAGGAATTCTTCCTTCTTTATACTGCTCGCTACGTGCCATCTCTGCACCACCTAAACGACCTGATGTCATGATTTTGATACCTTCAGCTCCCATACGCATAGTAGATGCGATAGTAGATTTCATTGCTCTACGGAAAGAGATTCTTGCCTCTAACTGTTTTGCAACACCTTCAGCTACCAACTGAGCATCTAACTCAGGACGTTTGATCTCGAAAATGTTGATTTGAATTTCCTTTTTAGTCAATTTTTTCAACTCTTCTTTGATCTTGTCAACTTCCTGACCTGCTTTACCGATCACGATACCCGGACGGGCAGTGTGAATGGTTACAGTGATACGTTTCAAAGTACGCTCAATAACTACTTTTGCTACACCGCCTTTTGCAATACGGGCAGAAAGGTATTTTCTTATTTTTTCGTCCTCAACTAATTTATCAGCATAGTTGTTGCCTCCGAACCAGTTAGAATCCCAACCTTTGATGATTCCTAACCTGTTACCTATTGGATGTGCTTTTTGTCCCATTTCTGTTAATTAGTTTTGAGTTTCAACGTTTTTACTATCTACTATCAAAGTTACGTGGTTTGAACGCTTACGTATTCTGTAACCACGTCCTTGAGGTGCCGGTCTCAATCTTTTCAACTGGCGGCCACCACCAACCATAATCGTTTTCACGTATAGCTGGCTTTCTTCAGGGCGAGAACCTTCATTTTTATTTTCCCAGTTTTTGATGGCAGATAATAACAGTTTCTCAACTCTTACTGCTGCATCTTTATTGGTGAATTTTAAAATATGTAATGCTTTCTCTACACGCTCACCTCTGATAAGATCTACAACCAAACGCATTTTACGTGGTGAGGTTGGACAATTGTTTAATTTCGCTACTGCTTCCATCTCTTAATTATTTTTTCTTTTCAGAGTGACCCCTAAA
>Ga0182006_1000104_pt1 | contig 92159 bp, 97 predicted proteins | sample Sormic07211104_1_FD_123022 | JGI IMG/M metagenome (GOLD analysis project Ga0182006, IMG submission 123022) | Rhizosphere microbial communities from Sorghum bicolor, Mead, Nebraska, USA - 072115-104_1 MetaG | ecosystem: Host-associated > Plants > Roots > Rhizosphere | place: USA: Nebraska...
AGGGGTTGAGTCCCCGCTGAAACCGGCGAGCCGGAGGCCGGATGACAAGGGCTGGCCGCCAGGGATGGCGGCCAGAGGCGAAATGAGGCAGGAGGCCGAATCGAGCCGACCGCGGGCAGACGGCCGGAAGGTGAGCGCAGTGCGCAGCACCGGTTTCCTTGCGGGGCCGCGGGGATTGCTAAGGGGGCCGCGGTGGCCCCCTTAGCACGTTCACCGTCAGCGGCGTCACGCCTGACGCGAAATCCAAAGTGAACGGAACATTCCACCAGCCCATCCCCCCACAAAATTTGCCTCCCAAAGCGCAAAAAGTTAAATCCACCACGCACCCCGCCCGATATTCGTCTACTGTTTTCTCAAGGTTGATTGCAGCGGTTTCGCTGTTCGCCCCCTAAGGAGAATAATTAATGACCAAACCTTTCATGCGCCGTCCCCACACGCTGTTTTTTGCCATGCAACTCGCAATGAGTGGCGCACTGCTGACCCTTTCCGCCCCGCTGCTGGCTGATGACGTTCAAAACAAAGCCCAGCCACAGTCGCCGGATGTGCTGCTTGGCCCGCTGTTTAGCGATGTGCAGACCGCCATACTTTTCCCGGATCAAAAAACCTTTGCCGATGCGGTGCCAAAAAGCGATCCGCTGATGGTGCTGGCGGATTACCGCATGCAGCGCAACCAGTCCGGCTTCGATCTGCGCCACTTCGTTGACGTCAATTTTGTCGTACCGGGTGAAGGTAAAAAGTATGTGCCACCCGCCGGACAGAGCCTGCGCGAGCATATTGATGACCTGTGGTCAGTGTTGACGCGCACCACCGATACGGCAGGCAAATGGGACTCCCTGCTGCCGCTGCCGAAACCTTATGTCGTGCCGGGCGGACGTTTCCGCGAAGTGTATTACTGGGACAGTTACTTCACTATGCTGGGGCTGGCGGAGAGCGATCACTGGGACAAAGTTCAGGACATGGTGGATAACTTTGCCCATGAGCTGGACACCTATGGACATATCCCGAACGGCAACCGTAGCTACTATCTGAGCCGCTCGCAGCCGCCATTCTTCGCTTTCATGGTTGAGTTATTAGCCACCCATGAAGGGGATGATGCGCTCAAGCAGTATCTGCCGCAGATGGAAAAAGAGTACCAGTACTGGATGGAAGGCGCAGACGCCCTGCAACCAGGCGATGCCAGCAAGCGCGTCGTCAAATTGTCGGACGGTTCGTTGCTCAACCGCTACTGGGACGATCGTGACACCCCGCGCCCGGAATCCTGGCTTGCTGATGTCACCACCGCCAAAAATAACCCGAACCGCCCGGCGACCGAGATCTACCGCGATCTGCGCGCAGCGGCCGCCTCCGGCTGGGACTTCAGTTCACGCTGGATGGACGATCCCCAACAGCTCGGCACTATCCGTACCACCAGTATTGTGCCGGTGGATCTTAACGCCCTGCTGTACAAGCTGGAGAAAATGATCGCACGCGCCAGCCAGGCGTCCGGCGATACCGCCAACGCCACGAAATTTGAAGCGCTGGCCAATGCGCGTCAAAAAGCGATGGAAGCCAACCTGTGGAATGACAAAGAGGGCTGGTACGCAGATTACGATCTGAAAACCAAAAAGGTGCGTAATCAGCTGACTGCCGCCGCCCTGTTCCCGTTGTACGTTAATGCGGCGGCGAAAGATCGCGCGGATAAAGTGGCTGCGGCTACCGAAGCGCGACTGATCAAGCCAGGCGGCCTGTCCACCACTACGGTCAACAGCGGGCAGCAGTGGGATGCGCCGAACGGTTGGGCGCCGCTGCAATGGGTCGCCACAGCGGGTCTGAAGAATTATGACCACGAGAAGCTGGCGATGGATGTGACCTGGCGTTTCCTGAAAAACGTGCAGCATACCTATGACAGCAAGCAGAAGCTGGTTGAGAAATATGACGTCAGCAGCACCGGTACCGGCGGTGGCGGCGGTGAATACCCGTTGCAGGACGGTTTTGGCTGGAGCAACGGCGTCACGCTGATGATGCTGGATCTGGTCTGTCCGAAAGCGCAGCCGTGTGACAACGTACCGGACGCGCCGCCTGCCGCGCAAACGGCTCCGGCACAGGCAAGCGCACCGTCATCAACGCCTGCCCCTGCTCCTGCCTCTGCCTCTGCCCCGACGACAGAAAAAGTCGCGCAATAAGCGGGGCGCCTGCTACCAAATTTGGTAGCAGGTTTTAGTCTGCGAAATCAACGCATTGCCCGGCGGCGCAGGCTTGCCGGGCCTGGCGCAATCTCCTCACTCTCCCCTCGATTAATCCCACACTGATTTTCCGTTGTATTTTCTAACGTAAACGATAATAATTCGCATTCCTTTTACATTTGTTCACACAAATTTCCCGTTTGTGGTGGCGGCCAATGCCGCGTGCACAGCGGTACTCAGGATCCCGGAATGACCACAACATTATCCCTGAAACGTTCGTCTTTGCTGTGCGCTCTTGCGCTGGCACTTCCTCATGCGGTACTCGCCGAAGATACCGTGGTGGTAACAGCCACTGCCCCGCAGTCAGCCACGGCACCGACCGAAGGCTATACCGTGCAAACTACGCGCGGTGCGACTAAAACCGACCAGCCGCTGATCACCACCGGTCAGTCCGTGTCTGTCGTTACCCGTCAGCAGATGGAAGATCAGGGCGTGGCAACCGTCTCCCAGGCGCTGGCCTACACGCCGGGCGTGTATGCCGGTTTCGGCGGTGGTGCCACCCGCTTCGATGCGATTTCTCTGCGCGGCTTCCACGGCGGTGATGTGGATAACGTGTTCCTTGACGGTATGCGTCTGATGAGTGACGGCGGTAGCCACAGCGTATTGCAGGTGGATCCGTGGTTTATTGAGCGTGTGGACGTGGTGAAAGGCCCCGCTTCGGCGCTGTACGGCCAGAGCGTGCCGGGCGGACTGGTGAACCTCACCTCTAAGCGCCCGCAGTTCAAACAGGAAGGGCATTTCCGGCTCAGCGGCGGTACGCATAACACCAAAGGCGGAGCCTTTGACTATACCGATGCGATCAACGACCAGCTGGCGTTTCGCATTATCGGCATGACGCGCAGCAGCGACACCCAGTACGACAATACGCGCGAAGAGCGTTACGCTATTTCCCCGTCGCTGCTCTGGCAGCCGGATTCCGATACCAGCCTGCTGTTACGCGCCTATCTGCAAAAGGATCCCACCGGCGGCTATCACGGCTCCCTGCCCCTCGACGGCACGCGCTTTGCGCATAATGGCCGGAAGCTCGCCACCAGCACTAACGAAGGCGAGAGCGAGGACGGATTCCGCCGCCGGGAGCAGATCTACAGCCTGGAATTCGATCACCAGTTTGATGACATCTGGTCGGTACACTCCAGCGGCAGCTACACCCATGCAAACGTGTCGCTGGATCAGGTGTATCAGGTCGGCTGGATCGACGACACCAACACGCTGGCGCGCGGCTACAGCGGCAACCGTGGCTCGCTGGACGCGTGGTCTACCGATAACCGCGTGCAGGCCGACTTCAATACCGGTGACGTGGCGCACACGCTGATCCTCGGCGGTGAATACCATCGTTATCGCAACGATCTGTGGACGGGCGCAGGCAGCGCATCGCCGCTGGATCCGTACACTGGCTACACGGCCCAGCATGGTCATGTAGTGACCTACAGCGATGACAATAATCGTCGCTACTACCAGACCGGCGTCTATTTGCAGGATGAAATGGTGTGGGATCGCTGGCATATGGATCTCTCTGGTCGCTACGATCGTATCGTCTCTGAACAGGTTAGCGACACAAATTCCACCTCGAACCGTCGTCAGGATGACCATATCAGCGGCCGAGCCTCGCTGCTTTATGCTTTCGAGAATGGCCTGTCGCCGTATATGAGCTACAGCCAGGCGATCACCCCGGCGTCGTTGCCGGGTGCCGACGGCACACTGCTGAAACCGACCACCGCCGAGCAGTATGAAGCGGGTCTGAAATTCCAGCCGCCGGGCACCTCTGACATGTACAGCATCGCGCTGTACGATCTGACGCAGAAAGATGTCGCCACCCGCGATATCAACATCGCCACCGCGACCTATCTGCCTGCCGGGAAAGTGCATTCGCAGGGGGTGGAAATCGAAGCGCGTAATCAGTTAACGCCGCGCCTGAGCACTATTGCGGGCTATACCTGGAATCGCCTGAAGTATCAGGATTCGCTGGATGGTAACGAAGGCAACACGCCGCAGCTGACGCCGGATCAGATGGCGTCCTTCTGGGCAAACTATAAGTTCGATTACGGCCTGAGCGTTGGGGCGGGCGTGCGCTATATCGGCAAACAGTGGGCCGATGATGCGAACTCATCGCGCCTGCCGTCAGCGACGGTGTTTGATGCGTCGGTGCGTGCGGATCTGGGCGAGTGGTCAGCGCCGCTGAAAGGTGCGTTCGTGCAGGTAAATGCGAATAACCTCGGGGATCGTGAGTACGTGGCGGGTTGCTACGGGACGAATAACTGTTACTACGCGGCAGAGCGCAGCGTAGTGGCAACCGTGGGATATGATTTCTGATCGCGTAGTTTAGTGGAATGTTCCGTTCACTTTGCGTTTCGTGTCAGGCGTGACGCCGCTGACGGTGAACGTGCTAAGGGGGCCACCGCGGCCCCCTTAGCAATCCCCGCGGCCCCGCAAAGAAACCGGTGCTGCGCACTGCGCTCGCGTCATGACCGCGTTTTTTATATTGCGACTGAGTGGCTTTGTGTTTGTCTGAACTTACAGGAACCTGTGTGTCGGGTTTTTAAAAGAATCTGGAAGTGTGCGGGGGTCCGGCTGAAAATCGCTGAGGCGTTGCCTGTAGGCCGGGGCAGCCCGCATGGATGCGGGCTGAGGGCGCGACTTGCAGGGACGCTGCATCGCGCCCGACCCGAAGCCGGAAGGGATAAGCCGAAGGCACCGCGCAGCGGCGATTTTCCTGCCGGGAGCCCGGGGGTGCAGGGGGCGGCGGCGACTGGCCGCCCCCTGCGCGCTCTGTGCGCCTGAGGTCTGAGACATACTCAGAAGTCAGTAAGAGCGCAACAGACCACATTACTCAATGCAAATAGTTAATTTACCCGCGACGAAGCAGGCGGAACAGCGCCAGCACCACAATCGCACCGACAACCGCTACCAGGAAGCTGTGCAGGTTAAAGCCCGTCACATCCCCACCGATACCGAACATCGTTGCCAGCCAGCCGCCGACCACGGCACCTACCACACCCAGAATACAGGTCAGAATAAAACCACCGCCATCACGCCCTGGCATGATAAATTTAGCGATAACACCGGCAATAAGACCAAAAATGATCCACGCAATAATGCCCATTTTGCAATGTCCTCTTTTTGTTGTGACTCGATATCGCAAGAATGATTTCCTGCCCACGACGGTAAGTATAGGCAAACACAGCAAAAGGGTTAGTTGTCACAGACTTAATTCAGTTTAATCGCAAAAAATATTTCTCCGTTTGTATTAAGTTTCCGGTCGCCATGCCGATATATCCCCGACAGGCGATACGCTACCAAGGAGCCATCCGGCGTGAGTAATTACAGTGAGCAGTTTCTGAAGCAGACCCCGCTGGCCGTACTGGGGGTGCTGCGCGATCTGCAGAAAGGCCAGGTGCCATTGCGCATCTCATGGGCCAGTGGTCAGTTCATCAGCAAGATCCTCGACGTCTCGCCGGAAGGTCTGATAATGGATTTCGGCAGTCAGGAATACGATAACAAAGCCGTGCAGCGCGCCGGGAATATCGCCATTACCGCAGAAACCCGTGGCGCAAAAGTTGAATTTACGCTGCCCAAACTTTTTAGCGGTGAATACCAGGCACTGCCTGCTTTCACCACGCCGCTGCCCGCTGAATTGTGGTACATCCAGCGCCGGGAGTATTTCCGCATCTCCGCCCCGCTCTATCCGGCCTATTACTGCAAAGCCAGGATGCCGGATAAGTCCCTGCTGCGTTTTCGTCTGTTTGATTTGTCACTCGGCGGCATGGGCGCGCTACTGGAAGGCAGCGCGCCTGAAGCACTGAAAGAAGGGCTGCGTTTTACGCAAATTGAGCTGGATATGGCAGGCTGGGGGCAGTTCTATTTTGATGCCCAGTTGCTGTCGATCAGCGAACGCACGGTGGTGGATGGTAAAAACGAAACGGTCTCCACCCCGCGCCTGAGCTTCCGCTTCCTGAACGTAAATCCGGCGGTTGAGCGCGAGCTCCAGCGCATTATCTTCTCGCTGGAGCGCGAAGCGCATCAACGCGCCAACAACGTCCGCTAAGCGTTACATCGCATCCATTGCTTGCTGGACTTTCCAGATATAGCGGGGTGCCTGAGGTGCCGGGTGATTGTCGGCGACATGGTCGACAAACTCATCCGGGCTCAGCGAGTTGATCTCTTTGATGGCTTTTTTGCGATCCGATGAGAAGGTGCGCAGCAGCGCGCCTGCACCGTTCACATAAGACACCACCAGCGCATACTGCATCACTTCCGGATCTTCAATGCCTGCCAGCACACCGTGTTCCAGTATGCTCAGATAGGCGGTGCCCATCGAGATATTACGCTCCGGGTTTTTCAATTCGCTGGTGGAAGGCTGCCCTTTCCACCCCATATGGCGGTACACCTCGCGTCCGGCGGTAGAGGCTTTCAGCTGCATCAGGCCGACCGCATTGGATTTGCTGACCAGGGTCGGATTACCGCCGGATTCTACAGCGATGATCGCAGTAATAAGTCGCGGGCTGACGCCCCACGCTGCCCCTGCTTTCTCACTAATCGGCATCCACTGCATAGCGCGTTTTACCGGCACTTCCGGGTTCCATGGTGGATTTTTATAGTCCTGTTTTGAACTGCATCCCGCCAGTAACACAATCAAAAAAGCAAACCATCTTAATTTCACGCCAACGATCCTTATACCGGTATGTAATTTTCAGTCGCCCGCCAGCCAGCAGATGCCGCTTGAAGTATGACGGGCGTAAGCGGCATGATAAACGTTTCACTTTATATGTCAGCAAGGATTTGCCATGTCTGTGTTTCATTTGATTGCGCCTTCGGGCTACTGCATTAATCAGGAGGCGGCTGCCCGTGGCGTGGCGCGTCTGGAAGCAGCGGGTCATGAGGTGCGTCATCGCGAAGTGATTGCCCGCCGCTGGCAGCGCTTCGCCGGCAGCGATGCCGAGCGGCTGGCGGATCTCAATGAGCTCACCACGCTGGCCGGTAGAAATATGATTGTCATGCCGGTGCGCGGCGGTTACGGTGCCAGCCGTTTGCTGGCCTCGGTGGACTGGGCGGGACTGGCGCGGCGTCAGCAGCAGGACCCGCTGCTAATCTGCGGGCACAGCGATTTCACTGCCTTTCAGATGGGGTTGCTTAAGCACGGCGTGATCAGTTTCAGCGGGCCGATGCTGGCGGGTAACGTCGGCGCTGAAACGGTGGATGCTTTTACCAAGCGGCATTTCTGGCTGGCCTTGCGCAATGACACCTTTACCGTGGAATGGCACGGCGACGGGCAGCCCTGCCAGGCGCAGGGTATGCTGTGGGGCGGGAATCTGGCGATGCTGGTATCGCTTATCGGCACGCCGTGGATGCCGGACATCGACAACGGCATTCTGGTGCTGGAAGACATCAACGAACATCCGTTCCGCGTTGAACGCATGCTGTTACAGCTACACCACGCGGGGATTTTGTCCCGCCAGCGGGCGGTGATCCTCGGCAGCTTCAGCGGCAGCGCCCCCAACGATTATGATGCGGGTTATAGCCTGGAGGCGATGATTGCCTTTATGCGCTCACAGCTTAGCGTCCCGCTAATCGCCGGTCTGGCCTTTGGCCATGAACCGCAAACCGTCACCCTGCCGCTCGGCGCACAGGCCGCCCTTGAGCACGATGGCGAACATACGCGGCTTACCCTGACAGGGCATTCTGTGCTGCATGAGTAAAAAATGTATTCATCGCACTTATCAAATCTGACTTCCTGCCGTTAATATAAAGAAGCGTATTGAGATGCACGGTCGCCGATCGTGCATGTTGTCTGGCAGTTACGGTGTGTTAAGGAGTAATTCGACATTGGAAGCAGAGGCGATAATCGGTCTTTTTATTCTGGGTTCTGTACTGGTAACCTGTAGCATCTTATTAAGTTCTTTCTCCTCTCGTCTCGGTATTCCCATCCTGGTGATTTTCCTCGCTATCGGCATGCTCGCCGGGGTGGATGGTGTTGGCGGTATCCCTTTCGATAACTACCCCTTTGCCTATATGGTGAGTAACCTGGCGCTGGCGGTGATCCTGCTGGATGGCGGGATGCGCACCCAGGCCAGTTCCTTTCGCGTGGCGCTTGGGCCTGCCCTGTCGCTGGCGACGGTGGGCGTGCTGATCACCTCCGGCCTGACCGGCATGATGGCGGCCTGGCTGTTTCATCTGGACATTATGGAAGGCCTGCTGGTCGGCGCGATTGTCGGATCCACGGATGCCGCAGCGGTGTTCTCCCTGCTCGGCGGTAAAGGGCTTAACGAGCGTGTTGGCTCGACGCTGGAGATTGAATCCGGCAGCAACGATCCGATGGCCGTGTTTTTAACCATCACCTTAATTGAGATGATCCAGCAGCACGAAAGCGGGCTGAACTGGATGTTTGCGGTGCATATTATTCAGCAGTTTGGACTGGGCATTGTGCTGGGTCTGGCGGGGGGCTATCTGCTTCAGCAGATGATCAACCGTATCGCCCTGCCCGCCGGGCTGTATCCGTTGCTGGCGCTCAGCGGCGGCATCATGGTTTTCGCGATTACCACTGCGCTGGAAGGCAGCGGTATTCTCGCGGTCTATCTGTGCGGCTTTGTGCTGGGTAATCGCCCGCTGCGTAACCGCTACAGCATTCAGCAAAACTTCGATGGACTGGCGTGGCTGGCGCAGATCGCCATGTTCCTTGTGCTCGGCCTGCTGGTGACGCCGTCCGATCTGCTGACCATTGCCATTCCGGCGCTGATCCTCTCGGCATGGATGATCTTCTTTGCCCGCCCGCTGTCGGTGTTTGCGGGGCTGTTACCGTTCCGTGGCTTTAATCTGCGTGAAAGGGTGTTTATCAGCTGGGTCGGCCTGCGCGGCGCGGTGCCGATTATCCTGGCGGTCTTCCCGATGATGGCCGGGCTGGAAAATGCGCGGTTGTTCTTTAATATCGCCTTCTTCGTGGTGCTGATTTCACTGCTGTTCCAGGGTTCGTCCCTCGGTTGGGCGGCGAAAAAAGCCAAAGTCGTGGTACCGCCAGTCGGCTGGCCGGAATCCCGCGTCGGGCTGGATATCCATCCCGAAAACCCCTGGGAGCAGTTTATTTATCAGCTCAGCGATGACAAATGGTGCGTCGGCGCGGCACTGCGGGATCTGCATATGCCTGCTGAAACGCGCATTGCAGCGCTGTTCCGGGATAACGCCCTGCTGCACCCCACCGGCAGCACCCGGCTGCGTGAGGGGGATGTGTTGTGCGTGATTGGCCGTGAGAAAGATCTGCCGGCGCTCGGCAAGCTGTTCAGCCATTCGCCGCCGGTGGCGTTGGATCAACGCTTCTTCGGCGACTTTATCCTCGAAGCCAGCGCGAAATTTGCAGATGTTGCGCTGATCTATGGCATTGATGTCGGCGCGGATTACCGCGATAAGCAGCAGACGCTGGGCGAAATTATTCAGAAACTGCTGGGTGCCGCGCCGGTCGTCGGTGACCAGGTCGAGTTTGCGGGTATGATCTGGACGGTGGCGGAGAAAGAAGATAACGCTGTGCGTAAGGTCGGGGTTCGTCCGATGGAAGACGAGGCGGAATAACCGCCCCGTTTTACGTTACACTGTCACAACAGGCACGCGCGGGGCTAAGGCGCACATCAGTTCATAGCCCACCGTGCCTGCGGCACTCGCCACATCATCAATTTTAATTTCCTGCCCCCACAGCTCCACCGGTGTACCAATCCCGGCCTGCGGGCACGGGGTCAGATCCACCGCCAGCATATCCATGGACACCGTCCCCACCGTGCGGGTACGCACACCATCCACCAGCACCGGCGTGCCGTCCGGGGCCACGCGCGGATAACCATCGCCATAGCCGCAGGCGACAATACCGATGCGTTGCTCACTGCGCGCCTGGTAGCGCTGTCCGTAACCCACGCAATCGCCCGCTTTTAACGTCTGAATACCGATGATCTGGCTGCTGAGCGTCATCACCGGTTTCAGGCCGCTGGTCGCCACATCCTGCCACTGACCGGACGGTGAAGCGCCGTACAAAATGATACCCGGCCTGACCCAGTCAAAATGCGCGGTCGGATGCCAGAGCGTCGCCGCCGAGTTTGCGAGCGAACGCGGGCAGTCCAGCCCCTCGGCGGCCTGTTCGATTTTCACCATTGCCTCATCGATGCCGTCAGGACGTTCGGCGACGGCAAAGTGCGACATTAGCGTCATGCTGCCGACGTTGCTCATCGCCCGCAGTTGCTGCCACACCGAGTGCACCCGCTCAGGCTGGAAACCGAGCCGGTTCATGCCGCTGTTGACCTTGAGGTACAGATCGAGGGGGGCCTGTATGCGGGCGTTTTGCAGCGCTTTCAGTTGCCAGTTGCTGTGCACGCTGGTGGTGAGCCGATACTGATCGAACAGCGCCAGCTCATCGGCATGAAAGAAGCCTTCCAGCATCAGGATCGGCCCTTTCCAGCCCCGTTCGCGCAGCAGGATCGCCTCTTCCAGATTAAGCATGGCAAAGCCATCGGTGCTGCTGAGCGCGTTCCATACTCGCTCAATACCGTGTCCGTAGGCGTTGGCTTTCACGACCGACCAGACGCGGGACACCGGCGCGGCCTGCCGCACAATGTTCAGGTTATGACGCAGCGCCCGGGTATCGATCGTGGCCTGTACAGGACGAGACATGACTGCTCCTTTTAGTTTTGCACACCGTGCAGGTGTTGCGGCCTTGCCGGGGTAAAACCGGGCTGATAGCGCGCCACGCTCAGATCCTCAAACGGGATCGCTGGCGTACGACCAGACAACAAATCACTCAGCAACTGACCGGATCCGCAGGCCATGGTCCAGCCCAGCGTACCGTGACCGGTGTTGAGCCACAGATTTTTAAAGGGTGTACGTCCCACCAGCGGCGTGCCGTCTGGCGTCATCGGTCGCAGCCCGGTCCAGAAGGTCGCCTGTTCAACATGGCCGCCGCGGGGGAAGAGATCCCGCACCACCATCTCCAGCGTTTCACGACGCGGCTGCAACAGTTCGGTGTTAAAGCCGACGATTTCCGCCATCCCGCCAACGCGGATCCGCTGGTCAAAACGGGTAATGGCGATTTTGTAGCTCTCATCCAGTATGGTCGAAACTGGCGCGCCGTCATCTTCCGCCACCGGAATGGTCAGCGAATACCCCTTAAGGGGGTAGACCGGAATATCGACAATATTTTTCAGCATTCGGGTGGAGTAGGAACCGAAAGCCATCACATAGGCATCGGCTTTGATGACCTCGTCACCGCACTTCACGCCGTAGATTTTTTCACCTTCGTGCAGCAGTTGCTCAACCGGCGTGTTGTAACGGAACACCACGCCTGCGGCCTCCGCCATCGCCGCCAGGCGCTGGGTAAAGAGCTGGCAGTCGCCGGTTTCGTCATTGGGCAGACGCAGGCCACCGGTCAGCTTATGGGCCACTTCCGCCAGTGCGGGCTCCACCTCCGCCAGACGGGAGGACTCAAGCAGCTGGTACGGCACGCCCGCATCCTTCAGCACGGCAATATCGCGGGTCGCGTTGTCGTACTGCTGGGCGGTACGGAACAGTTGCAGTGTGCCGCCCTGCCGTCCTTCATACTGGATGCCCGTGGTGTCGCGCAGGGTTTTCAGGCAGTCGCGGCTGTACTCGGCAAGACGCACCATGCGGCCTTTGTTTTCCATGTAGTGACGGTTATCGCAGTTGCGCAGCATTTGCCACATCCATTTCAGCTGCGATGGGGAGCCATCAAGACTGATAGCGAGAGGCGCGTGGCGTTCAAACATCCATTTGATCGCTTTCAGCGGCACGCCCGGCGCGGCCCAGGGCGCTGCATAGCCAGGTGAAATCTGTCCGGCATTGGCGGCGCTGGTTTGCAGCGCCGGGCCTGGCTCCCGCTCGATCACCGTGACCTCATGCCCGGCCTGATTCAGATACCAGGCGCTGGTGACACCCACCACGCCACTTCCCAGTACGACAATGCGCATAACCACTCCCTATGAGAAAGAACAATGTTCTGATTACAAATTGATAACCCAGATGAAAATGTTATTCAACATATGGCTTTTTTATGGTGACTTGCCTCACATCTTCGCCCGTGCAGCCTGTGACGGCGGATTTAGGATCTCCTGCTGAGCCACCTTTTTAGTCAGCATTTTATGCTACAACTGTACGCTTTTACCCCGTCGCAACGAGGCGAAATGGTGAAGAAAAAAATTTACCGGGCAGACCCTTTGTGACACCTTGATCTATGCTTGAAATGAGGCTCTCCATACAGAGAGATCCGCCAACAATGAGGGCGCGCTAATGGCTATGATTGATTCCATGAATAAGGATACGACACGTCTCTGCGATGGACCTGACTGGACGTTTGAGCTGCTTGATACCTATCTTGCCGAAATTGACCGCGTGGCAAAACTCTACCGCCTGGATACCTATCCGCATCAGATCGAGGTGATCACCTCGGAGCAGATGATGGATGCTTACTCCAGCGTCGGGATGCCGATCAATTACCCCCACTGGTCTTTTGGTAAAAAGTTTATCGAGACAGAACGACTCTACAAGCACGGCCAGCAGGGGCTGGCGTATGAAATCGTCATTAACTCAAGCCCCTGTATTGCTTATCTGATGGAAGAGAACACCATTACCATGCAGGCGCTGGTGATGGCGCATGCCTGCTACGGGCATAACTCCTTCTTTAAAAATAATTACCTGTTCCGCAGCTGGACCGATGCCAGCTCGATTGTCGATTACCTGATCTTCGCGCGGAAATACATTACCGACTGCGAAGAACGCTATGGTGTGGATGAAGTGGAGAAGCTGCTCGACTCCTGTCATGCCCTGATGAATTACGGCGTTGACCGTTATAAACGCCCGCAGAAAATCTCGCTGCAGGAAGAGAAAGCGCGGCAAAAAAGCCGCGAGGAGTATCTGCAAAGTCAGGTGAATACCCTGTGGCGCACACTGCCAAAACGCGAAGAAGTGGAAACCGTGGCGCAAGCGCGTCGTTATCCTTCTGAACCGCAGGAAAACCTGCTCTATTTCATGGAGAAAAACGCCCCGCTGCTGGAATCCTGGCAGCGCGAGATTTTGCGCATCGTGCGTAAGGTAAGCCAGTATTTTTATCCGCAGAAACAGACGCAGGTGATGAACGAAGGCTGGGCGACCTTCTGGCATTACACCATTCTCAATCACCTGTATGACGAAGGAAAAGTGACTGAACGCTTTATGCTGGAGTTTCTGCACAGCCATACCAATGTGGTGTTCCAGCCGCCTTATAACAGCCCATGGTACAGCGGGATTAATCCGTATGCGCTGGGCTTCGCCATGTTCCAGGACATTAAGCGTATCTGTCAGTCGCCCACCGAAGAAGATCGCTACTGGTTCCCGGACATCGCCGGATCGGACTGGCTGGAAACGCTGCACTTTGCGATGCGTGATTTTAAAGACGAGAGCTTTATCAGCCAGTTTCTGTCGCCTAAGGTAATGCGCGATTTCCGCCTGTTCAGCGTGCTGGATGACGATCGCAATAACTATCTGGAGATTGCCGCTATCCATAACGAGGATGGCTACCGGGAGATCCGCTCGAAACTGTCTGCCCAGTACAATCTAAGCAATCTGGAGCCGAATATTCAGGTATGGAATGTGGATCTGCGCGGGGATCGCTCGTTGACGCTGCGTTATATTCCCCATAATCGCGCGCCGCTGGATAAGGGGCGTCGGGAGGTGTTAAAGCATGTGCATCGTCTGTGGGGATTTGATGTAGCGCTTGAGCAACAAAATGAGGACGGCAGCGTCGAGCTGTTAGACCGTTGCCCGCCGCGTCCGAACAGCCTGTAAAACAAAACCCCTCTCGCCTGAGAGGGGTTTTCGTCGTGTCTTAGCGTCCGTGCATTGAGATGCCGCCTGGCAGCGTCTTCTGCATACGGTGCCAGATCTCACCACTCTCACGACCGTAGCGGCGTACCGTATCGTATACCTGATCCAGTTCACCCTGCTCACATACCTGCGCCAGCTTATGATAAAAGCCGAGCGCCAGACTGCGCGCTTCCGGATTGGCAAAGTAGTGGCGACCAATACGCGTGTATAAGCCTTTCATGCCATTGATGATCAGGCCGTAAATCGGATTACCTGAGGCAAACGCCAGACCGCGGAAAATGTTGTAATCCAGCTCGGCAAAGGCATCAGCGTGGTCTTCAATCGCACTGGCAGTGGCCAGCACTTTCAGCGCATCGTCCGGATGCTGGCGGAAAGCGGTGCGAATAAAAATGGTGGCGATGTTGGTGCGCACGGAAAGCAGGTTATCAATCAGCTGGGGAACACTTTCATGATCGAGGCGTGCCAGCGTCTCAAGGATATTGAGCCCTGAGGTTTCCCAAAAGTTGTTTACTCTGGTCGGTTTGCCATGCTGGATCGTCAGCCAGCCATCGCGGGCCAGACGCTGTAACACTTCACGCAAGGTGGTTCGGGTGACACCAATCAGTTCAGAAAGCTCACGCTCGGCTGGCAGGATGGTCCCTGGGGCGAAGCGGTTATTCCAGATACTTTCGATGATGTATTCTTCAGCGAAACCCGCCGGGCTTTGCGCCTTAATGACCATAGTGAGATTTCCATTACACAGCTAAACAAAGACACTCATCATACCAGAGCGATACAGACGCAGATAGCGCCAGGCATGAAGAAAAAGGGATCAGGACTTCATTTTTAGGATTTTTTCAGCGGCATTTTTGTGGTGAATAAATCCGACAAACTGACTTAAGTGACGGGCTTATCCTGGCGGGTCTGGCGAAGATTTAGGTAAAATATTCCATTACTTATTATTTTTATTTCGGCTAGTGGCGCGGGAAGTGAATTCGTTTACACTGCGGTGTCCACGTTAGTCTCAGGGAAATGATTATGTTGCAATTTTTAAACAAGTGCTCTCACGGACGCGGTGCCTGGCTGTTAATGGCACTGACCGCACTGGCGCTTGAAATGGTGGCGTTGTGGTTCCAGCACGTGATGCTGCTCAAACCCTGCGTACTCTGTATTTATGAACGAAGCGCGCTGTTTGGCGTGATGGGTGCAGGGCTTGTGGGAGCTATCGCGCCTAAAACGCCACTGCGGTTTGTGGCGATGGCGATTTGGTTGTACAGCGCGTGGCGGGGGATCCAGCTGGCCTGGGAACACACTAATATCATGCTGCATCCTAACCCGTTTGCGACCTGTGATTTTGCCGCCCGCTTCCCGACGTGGCTGCCGCTTGATAAGTGGCTGCCGCAGGTATTTGTGGCATCCGGCGACTGCGCAGAGCGTCAGTGGTCGTTCCTGTCACTGGAAATGCCGCAATGGTTGCTGGGGATTTTTATCGCCTACTTCGCGGTCGCGGTGCTGGTGGTAATTGCTCAGGCGTTTAAACCGAAGAAACGCGATCTGTTCGGACGATAATCTTCAGAAAACGTGTTACAGAAATCCGGAAATGCATTGTGTTTCCGGATTTTTTGTTTTTAGTCAGCCCACTCCGGTTTATTCAAAATATGATCCTGCCAGTCGTTTACTTCTGATTCTTTCACGGCGATGTGACGCACGGAAATACGTTCGGCATGCATGGCAGCTTTGGAGCCGGTACGCAGCGGGTGCCAGACCGGCAGGCTTTTCCCTTCGGCCAGCAGACGGTAAGCGCAGCTCGGCGGCAGCCATTCGAATGTGGGAAGGTTATCGCGGGTCAGCTTGATGCAGTCGGGCTCATACTCAAAGCGGCGCTCATAATTACGACACTGGCAGGTTTTGATATTCAGCTGACGGCAGGCGACGTTGGTGAAATAGATTTCATCCGTGTCTTCATCCATCAGTTTGTGCAGGCAGCATTGCCCGCAGCCATCACACAGCGATTCCCACTCGGCGTCGGTCATCTGCTCAAGTGTTTTGCTTTGCCAGAAAGGAGTGTCAGTCATAAGCGGATCCGCCAGTAGAAAATCAAGCTGCACCTTATAACCAGTCTGGCACGCCGATGCAAGCTTTGCCGCCCTTACGGACGGCATTTCGCACTCAGAGTACGCGGGTTGTGATGGTTAAGCCATTGAGGCTCACTTCCAGCGCATCGCCGCTGTGCAGCGGGCCTACGCCTTCCGGCGTGCCGGTGAGGATAACATCCCCGGCACGTAAGGTGAAAAAGCGGCTCATATAAGCGATCAGCGGCACGATTTTGTGGATCATGTCAGCCGTCGTGCCCTGCTGGCGTACCTCGCCGTTCACTTTCAGGCAGAGCGGCGTGTTTTGCGGATCGCCCTGGAACTCTGCCGCCGGGATAAAACCGGAGATCGGACAGGAATTATCAAAGCCTTTCGCTTTTTCCCACGGCTGCCCCGCTTTCTTCATTTGCCCCTGAATATCGCGCAGCGTCAGATCGAGCGCCACGCCGTAGCCCGCAATCGCCTGTGTGACGTGCTCTTCACTCGCCTGACGCAGCGTGGCACCAATCAGCACGGCCAGTTCGACTTCATGATGCACCGACCCCAGACCCTGTGGCAGGGCCAGCGGCTGATGCATATCGCACAGCGCGGTTTCCGGCTTGATAAACAGCACCGGCTCTGTCGGCGTGGCGCTGCCCATCTCCTGGATATGCTTTGCGTAGTTACTGCCGACGCAGACCACTTTACTGACCGGCATTTCCAGCAGTGCGCCCTGCCAGTGGTGATGTTGATACATGAATTCCCCCTGAGTAACACGCTGATCGCGTATGAAGTTAACCTTTACCCGTGCTCGCCAGATGTTGTTTCAGCAAATCTTCCGGCGGCGGTGGCAGCTGTAAATAATAGCCCTGCGTTTTCAGCGCTTCTTTCACTTTTTCCAGATCGGCGTTAACCAGTTTTTTACGCCCGTCGAGGGGTAACAACATCGCCAGCTGTGGTTTGCCAAATCCCTGCAACAGGGCGTCCGGCACGCGGGAAAAATCGTCTTTTTTTTCAACGTAAAGGTAGGTCTGTTCACGTCGCGGGCTTTTGTAGATCACACAAAACATTCTTTTGCTCTTATTTGTCGGGAGGTGACTTGCCTCAATATAATCCTGACTATAACATGCCTTCTGGTCTTCGGAATATTACCCGCTGTACGGGTGATAATAGCAAATTGAGTAAGGTCAGGATGTCAAACACGCCCATCGAGCTAAAAGGCAGTAGCTTCACCTTATCAGTGGTTCATTTGCATGATGCAAAGCCCGAGGTTATTCGTCAGGCGTTGAAAGACAAAATCGCTCAGGCTCCCGCGTTTTTACAACACGCGCCGGTGGTGATCAATGTTGCTGATGTGGAAGGAAACATTTCCTGGGCCACGCTGCAAAAGGTGATTGCCAGTACCGGTCTGCGGGTGGTGGGGATCAGCGGCTGTAAAGATGTCGCCCTGAAAGCCGAAATCGAAGAAGCTGGTTTGCCGTTACTTACGGAAGGCAAGGAACAGGCGGTGCGCCAGCCCCCTGCTCCCGTCGCAGTGGTGGAAGAACCCGCCGCCGTGCCGCACACCATTACACGATTAGTTGATACGCCGGTGCGTTCAGGTCAGCGTATTTATGCCCCGAACTCTGATTTGATTGTTACCAGTCATGTCAGCGCCGGTGCAGAATTGATTGCCGATGGCAATATTCATATTTACGGCATGATGCGTGGCCGGGCGCTGGCAGGAGCCAGCGGCGACCGTGACGCACAGATTTTTTGTACACATCTCACCGCGGAACTGGTTTCTATCGCGGGGGAATACTGGCTGAGCGAGAACATCCCGGCCGAATTTTATGGCAAAGCGGCGCGTCTGCTGATTGCAGAGAACGCTTTGACTGTTCAACCATTGAACTAAGCCCTTTTTAACAAGGAACTCCTATGGCACGCATTATTGTTGTTACTTCGGGTAAAGGGGGCGTCGGCAAGACCACCTCCAGCGCGGCCATCGCGACAGGTTTAGCCCAGAAGGGAAAGAAAACCGTCGTTATCGATTTTGATATCGGCCTGCGTAACCTTGATCTGATCATGGGTTGCGAGCGCCGCGTTGTTTATGATTTCGTTAACGTCATTCAGGGTGATGCCTCTTTAAATCAGGCGCTTATCAAAGATAAGCGTACCGATAACCTGTACATTCTGCCTGCTTCACAGACGCGAGACAAAGACGCACTGACCCGCGATGGCGTGGAAAAAGTCCTCGACGATCTGCAGAAAATGGACTTCGATTTTATTGTCTGTGATTCACCGGCTGGTATCGAAACCGGCGCGCTGATGGCGCTCTATTTCGCTGACGAAGCGGTGATCACCACCAACCCGGAAGTCTCTTCCGTGCGTGACTCTGACCGAATTCTGGGTATTCTCGCGTCAAAATCACGCCGTGCAGAACGCGGCCAGGAGCCCATCAAAGAGCATTTGTTACTGACCCGCTACAATCCGGGCCGCGTCAGCAAAGGCGACATGTTGAGCATGGAAGACGTGCTGGAAATTCTGCGTATCAAGCTGGTCGGCGTGATCCCGGAAGATCAGTCGGTACTGCGCGCATCAAACCAGGGTGAGCCGGTGATCCTGGACGCCGCGTCTGACGCGGGCAAGGCCTATGCAGATACTGTGGATCGTCTGTTGGGAGAAGATCGTCCTTTCCGCTTCGTAGAAGAAGAGAAGAAAGGTTTCCTCAAACGCCTGTTCGGAGGATAAATTATGGCTTTACTCGACTTTTTTCTCTCACGAAAGAAAAGTACCGCCAACATCGCGAAAGAACGTTTACAGATTATCGTTGCTGAGCGTCGCCGTAGCGATGCTGAACCGCACTACCTGCCGCAGCTGAGAAAAGACATTCTCGAAGTGATTTGCCGCTATGTGCAGATCGATCCCGAAATGGTCTCAGTGCAACTGGAACAGCGCGATGGTGATATTTCTATTCTGGAGCTGAACGTTACGCTGCCGGAAACCGAAGACAGTAAATAAATTTTCTTATGGGTTAAACTATAAGAGATAAAAAAAGGCAGCCTGAACGCTGCCTTTTTTATTTACCTGAAACAATACCTGTAATTAATTACAGGGGTGCAGGTAACATTACTGCGGATATTCCACCAGCAGCGCGTTAAGTTTTTGCGCCATTAAATCACCGCGCCAGCCGGAAATTAATTCAGGCTGGACGTTTTGCGGTTTTAATTGCCAGTGCCAGTTGAGCAACTGATTAATCTGGCGACGGGATGCCAGCAGTTCGGCGCTGATACCGCTCGCGGCACTTACCTCCTGCACCAGCGCTTTAATGGCCTTAAACGCCTTACGGTAGCCCGGCATATCCACCAGATTGACCAGCGGCTCAGGCAGCGCCTCTTCTGGTAACGCCTGCGCTTTTGCCACCAGCGCCAGCAGGGTTTTGCCGTGGAAGCGGATCTCGCTTCCGGACAGGCCAATGCTGTCCAGCTCGCCCATGCTGCCCGGCATATAGCGTGCCACGGCCCACAGGTGCTCTTCGCGAACCACGAAGTTTACCGCCAAATCGCGTTCACGCGCTTTACGCAGACGCCAGTCGGCCAGCAGACGCAGACAGGCCAGCTGACGGGTGCGAAGCTGCCAGGCGTTGCTGATGTCGCGCCAGGCGTCTTCCGGGGCCAGCACTTCCTGACGACGCTGCTGCATCAGGCGGCACTCGTCGAGCGCTGCCGGCAACCAGCCTGCGGCTTCCGCTTCTGCCATCAGTTTGTGGGCAATGGGTAACAGGTACCAGACATCCGCCGCCGCATAAATGCACTGACGCTCCGTTAACGGGCGCGCCAGCCAGTCGGTGCGGGATTCGCTCTTGTCCAGCGCCGTACCCGTGTACTCCTCCACCATTGCAGCAAAGCCCCATGACATCGGGCGTCCGCTGAAGGCAGCGAGGATCTGCGTGTCGATCAACGGCTCCGGCAGTTCGCCAAAGACGTTAAGGAACACTTCCAGATCTTCGCTGCCCGCATGCAGAAATTTAGTGATGCTGCGATCCTGTAATAGCGTGCGGAACGGCGTCCAGTCGGTGATGGTCAGGGGATCGATCAGCGAGACCTGTTCCCCGTCAAACACCTGGATCAGGCCCAGTTGTGGATAATAGGTACGGGTACGGACAAATTCGGTATCAAGGGCGATAGCGGGAAACGCGCGCGCGGCGTCGCTCATGGCGGCCAGCGCGTCGTTGGTGGTGATCATCTGGTAATTCAAATCAGGTTCTCTCAGGTTTGCGCCCATAAAAAACGCCGGCTAACCGGCGTCAGGCGACTTACTCAAAGCTCAGACTTTATTGTCTACTTTGGCGCGGGCTTCGTCACGCAATTCTCGTCGCAAAATTTTGCCAACGTTCGATTTCGGCAGTTCATCGCGGAATTCCACCAGTTTTGGCACTTTGTATCCGGTTAACTGACGACGGCAGAAGGCAATCAGCGCGTCGCCGTTCAGCGCCGGATCTTTTTTGACCACAAACAGTTTCACCGTTTCGCCACTGCTGCCGGACGGGACGCCGACCGCCGCCACTTCCAGCACGCCAGGATGTTGCATCACCACGTCTTCGATCTCGTTAGGATAGACGTTGAAGCCAGAGACCAGAATCATGTCTTTTTTACGATCGACAATGCGCAGAAAACCTTCGTCATCCATCACCGCAATGTCGCCGGTAAGTAGCCAGCCGTCTTTGAGGATCTGATCGGTATCGGCGGGACGCTGCCAGTAGCCGAGCATCACCTGCGGGCCTTTTACGCACAGCTCGCCGGGCTGACCGTGTTCAACTTCATTGCCCTGTTCGTCAATCAGTTTGGCTTCCGTGGACGGCACCGGCAAACCAATGCTGCCGCTGTGGTAGTCAATGTCGTGCGGGTTAACGCTCACCAGCGGCGAGCACTCTGTCAGCCCGTAGCCTTCCAGCAGATATTGCCCGGTCAGCTTCACCCAACGTTCAGCCACCGCCTGTTGCACCGGCATACCCCCACCGGCAGAGAGATGCAGTGAGGAGAAATCCAGTTGCTGGAACTCTTTGTTATTGAGCAGCGCGTTAAACAGCGTATTGACGCCGGTCATCGCGGTAAAAGGATATTTTGCCAGCTCTTTGACCAGCCCCGGAATATCGCGCGGGTTAGTGATCAGCAGGTTTTGCCCGCCCAGCTCGATAAACAGCAGGCAGTTCATGGTCAGCGCAAAGATGTGATACAGCGGCAGCGCGGTGACCACCAGCTCTTTGCCGCGATGCAGCAGCGGGCCGTAGGTGGCATTTACCTGTTCGAGGTTAGCGAGCATATTGCGGTGCGTCAGCATCGCGCCTTTCGCCACGCCTGTGGTGCCGCCGGTGTACTGTAAAAAGGCCAGATCGTCAGTGACCACTTCCGGCTTGATGTACTGCATCCGGTAGCCGTTGTGCAGCGCCTGGCGAAACGAAATCGCGTCCGGCAGGTGATATTTTGGCACCAGCTTTTTGATGTATTTCACGACGAAATTCACCAGTGTGCCTTTCGCCGGGGAGAGCTGGTCGCCCATGCGCGTCAGGATCACATGCTGGACCTGGGTTTTTTCCACCACTTTTTCCAGTGTGTGGGCAAAGTTCGACACGATGACAATCGCCGCCGCGCCGCTGTCATTGAGCTGGTGTTCAAGTTCGCGCGGGGTATAAAGCGGGTTGACGTTAACCACCACCATGCCTGCACGCAAAATCCCGAACAGCGCCACCGGATATTGCAGCAGGTTGGGCATCATCAGCGCCACGCGATCGCCCTTTTTCAGCCCCAGGCCCTGCTGGAGATAAGCGGCAAACGCCCGGCTACGCTCTTCGAGTTTGCGGAAGGTCATTACCTCCCCCATGTTCACGAAGGCCGGCTGATCGGCGTAGCGCGACGTGGAGTGTTCAAACAGCTCTACCAGCGACTGGTAGCGGTCGGGGTTGATCTCTGCTGGCACATCGGCGGGATAACGGTTAAGCCAAACCTTCTTCAATGCATCACCTCTGAAATGAGTATTTGTTGTCATCGCAACCCCGGTTAATAAACAAGTCGTTAACATTATATTAACTCAGCGTACCAGTTTAATAATTAAACGGATTTAAGGTTGCGAAGCGCGTCACTATTTATTTTTCTTATAATCGTAAAAACGCAGAAACAGCGGACCGGCCGCTGTTTCTTTTCTTTCCGTAACAGAGAGTTACTCGGTTACGATCGTCTGAACTTGTGCCGGGCCGGGGTTATACCATCCACCGTAACCATAACGCCACGGGTGCGGACCCGGCCCCCAGAACCACGGATCCATGGGCTGCGGCGGCATCACCACCTGCTGGGTGATACGCCAGCGTTTGTAGCCGTTCGCCTGCATCACCATGTATTTATACGGCGTGTCACCCACTTTGCCGTCGGCAGTACCGGTGATCGGCCCGACGACGGTGACCAGTTGGCCCCTGAAGTCTACCGGATCGAGGAAGCCGCTGACATCGGCATAAATGCGTCCACGGGACGGCTCGCCCAGCACTGGACGTGCGGCGCTGTCCAGCGGCACGGCGGCGATCTCAAGGCGGGTTTTGCCCTGCTCGTTTTTCACGTCGATCACTTTGCCGCCAAAACGGGCTTCCTGACCCACATAGAGCTGCGGTGCGTTCATCACCCGCGCCAGATCCTGCTGTGGCGTCGGGCTGGTGCCCTTAATGGCATCCGGTACGGTGACGCAGCCGCTGAGCGCGACGGCAACCAGAGCGGCGACGGCCCCGCGTACTACTCGTTTATTCAGTGCCATGTTGCGACTCCCGTTATTAACATCCTGTTATCTAAGATTCACTCGCGGCCAGGAAGTTTCTTCCATGCCACCTCGTTTCGTAAATAAACAGGTTCGGCGGCGTCGGCGGTAACGGTTTTTCCCGCCGCCAGTAGCTGACAGGCGAGCGGCAGCATATCTTCCGCGGCCGGTAACAGCACGTCGCCGTCGGTTAACGTGAGATTGCTGCCTGCTGCCAGATCAGGCCACGCCGGCCAGCCGGTGCCCACGGTTGCCCAGGTACCGTCTAGCTGTGCCAGACGCTCACGCACGGCATCGGGTTTTAGCACCGCTTCCGTCTCTTCGCCATGCCAGACGCCATGCTCATCGCGCGTGTACTGCGCCCAGTAAACTTCGCCCATGCGGGCGTCAATGGCGGCCAGCACGCGCGTTGCGCCGGTTTTACGATATGCGCCCTGCGCCATGGTGGCGAGGGTGGAGACGCCGATCATCGGCAGTTCTGCGCCCAGCGCCAGCCCCTGCGCAATACCGATGCCGATACGGACGCCGGTAAAACTTCCCGGTCCGCGGCCAAATGCCAGCGCGTCGAGATCGCGCAGCGCCACGCCGCTTTCGTTCAGGATCTGCTGAACCAGCGGCAGAATGCGCTGCGTATGCTCTCGCGGGCAGAGTTCAAAATGGGCATGGGTGGTGTCGTTATGCAGCAGCGCAACTGAACAGGCTTCAGTTGCGGTATCGATAGCCAGAATTCGCATGGGTCTTCGCGCGCTCTCGGTAGAAAAATGGCGCGCATAATATCACATTCTGAGGCAAATTACTGCGTCGGTGGGACGGCGAGAAAGCGTACCGCGCGGGAGATGTCACGCGTGCGTGGCGTTGGCGGCAGACTGGCGAGGAAAGTCGCGCCATAGGGCCGCATCACCAGCCGGTTATCGCAGATCACCAGCACGCCGCGATCGTCAATGTCGCGGATCAGACGGCCGACGCCCTGTTTCAGGGTGATCACCGCATCCGGCAACTGGACTTCATCAAAGGGATCGCCGCCGCGCAGACGGCAATCTTCCATGCGGGCTTTCAGCAGCGGATCGTCCGGCGAGGTAAACGGCAGTTTGTCGATGATCACCAGCGACAAGGTGTCGCCGCGCACGTCCACCCCTTCCCAGAAGCTGCTGGTCGCCACCAGTAGCGCATTCCCCGCGGTAACGAACTGCTGCAACAGCTGACCTTTGCTGGTTTCCCCCTGTAACAGTACCGGCAACGACAGCGTGGCGCGGAACTGTTCCGCCAGATCGCGCATCATGGCGTGAGAGGTGCAGAGCATAAAGCAGCGGCCATTGTTCGCTTCGATCAGCGGACGCAGCATCGCCGCCAGCTGACGGGCCGCGCCCGGCTGATTGGTTTGCGGCAGATTGCGCGGCACGCAAAGCAGCGCCTGGCGGGCATAATCAAACGGACTGGGCAGCAGCAGCGAGTGCGCTTCTTCAATGCCCAGCCGGGCGGTGAAGTGATGCAGTTCGTCGTTCACCGACAGCGTGGCGGAGGTAAATACCCAACTGCCCGGTTTTTGCGCCATCACTTCTTTGAATTTATCCGCCACCGACAGCGGCGTCAGCGCCAGGGTGAAGTGCCGCGAGGTGCATTCGTACCAGTAGCTGAAGCCAGGCTGGTTGATCTCTTTTAAGCGTTTTAAGCGGGCGCGGTAGAGGGTGGCGCGCTCAAAGGCGGCATCCAGAAGGGCTGAACGGCCAAGAGACAGTTTTGCCACGTCGTAGCATAGCTCAAGGGTGTCATCGAGCAGCAGAAAAGCGCGCTGAATGTGGCTGTCCGCCAGCAGTTCGCGCAGATTGCCGCGATAGCCCGGTTCGCCCAGCTGTAGCCGAAAATCCTGGGCGCTTTGCGCCAGTCGGTCGGCACATTTTTGCAGCTGTTGGGTATCGCGCAGTTCGGTGCGATAAGCGATGGTGAAATCTTTTGCCAGGTCAATCAACTGACGGCTGGAGAGGGACTGGCCAAAATACTGACTGGCGATGTCCGGAAGCTGATGCGCTTCATCGAAAATCATCACCTCGGCTTCGGGGATCAGTTCACCAAACCCGCTGTCTTTCACCACCATATCCGCCAGAAACAGGTGATGGTTTACCACCACCACGTCGGCATCCATGGCTTTTTTGCGCGCCTTCACGACAAAGCAGTCTTTGTACTGCGGGCAGTCGCTGCCAAGACAGTTATCGTTGGTGCTGGTGACCAGCGGCCAGGCGGGAGAATCTTCCGCCACGCTGGCGCAGGTACTGATGTCGCCGTCAACGGTCTGATTTGACCATGAGCGCAGCAGAATGACGTCGCTCAGCGTCTGGACGGGCAAATCGCCACCCGCCAGCGCCTGCTGTTCCAGACGTTCGATGCACAGGTAGTTGGAGCGGCCTTTCAGCAACGCCAGTTTACCGGTGTACTCCAGCGCGCGGGAGACGGTAGGCAAATCGCGGCTGTAGAGCTGATCCTGGAGCGCTTTCGAACCGGTGGAGATGATCACTTTTTTACCGGCGCGCAGCGCGGGGGCAAGATAAGCGTAAGTTTTGCCGGTACCCGTCCCCGCTTCCACGACCAGCGGCTGGGTTTGCGCAATGGCCTCAGCCACGGCCTGCGCCATCTGCCGCTGCGGTTCACGCGGGTTAAATCCCGGTATCGCTTTTGCTAACTGACCGTCGATCGCAAAATCGTCCGTCTCACTGTTTTTCGCCACACTACCCCCTGGTTAAATCGCCAGTGATTATGTCAGGGGCGATGGCTTTTAGCCAGCCGAAGTCGTGACAGGCCAAAAACTCTGTGGCAGTCTTGGCGCGCCAATGGAAATTAAGGAGATGGTCATGACAATCGTGCGTATTGATGCCGCAGCCCGCTGGTCTGATGCGGTGATCCACAATCAGACGCTGTATTACACCGGCGTGCCGGAGAATTTGCAGGCGGATGCCTTTGAACAAACCGCCAACACGCTGGCGCAAATCGATGCGATGCTGGAAAGCCAGGGCAGCGACAAATCACGTATTCTGGATGCCACCATTTTTCTGGCTGACAGCAAGGATTTTGCAGCGATGAATAAAGCGTGGGATGCGTGGGTAGTTGCGGGTCATGCGCCGGTACGCTGTACAGTGCAGGCCACGCTGATGAACCCGCAATATAAAGTCGAAATTAAAATTATTGCCGCCGTGTAAGGGCGATTACTCTTCCTCGTCTTCGTCCTCAAAGCGTGCCAGAACCCGTTCGCCTTTGTGGCTGGCGCGCAGCTCGGCGGCGACCAGGGCGATGGCTTCGCCGCTGCTCATGCCTTCAGACATCAGCGTATGAATACGATCGACGGCGTCTTGTTGTTGCTCATGCGTGAGGGAAGGTAAACCTGCAAACATAGTGAACTCCTGCTAAATTGTTCGCGCTGATCAAACATGCTACCCCATAAGCCGGTTACCGGATAGCAAAGAGTCTGGATTGATGAAGACGTTATTACCCGCCGTTATTTCGCTGCCGTGGCACCCCGACGCCGCCAGCCACTGGTTTACCCCACTCAACACACAATCGTGGGCCATGCTGTTGCATTCCGGCCATGCGGATCATGCCCATAACCGCTTCGATATTCTGGTGGCGCAGCCCTGCTGTACGCTGGTGACCCACGGCGACATCACTACCGTAACCCGCGAGGGCGTCAGTACCACGTCCACTGAGGATCCGCTGGCGCTGTTGCAGCGTGAGCTGGACGCCATGCAGCTCGCTCCGCCCTGCAATGACGATCTGCCGTTTACCGGCGGTGCGCTGGGCCTGTTTGGTTATGATCTCGGGCGGCGTTTTGAAACGCTGCCGTCGCAGGCCGAACAGGATCTCGCTTTGCCGGATATGGCCGTCGGGCTGTACGACTGGGCGCTGATTGTCGATCATCATCAGCAAAAAGTCACCCTGCTCAGCTACGGTGACGTGGCGGCGCGTCTGGCCTGGCTGGAGGCGCAGCAGCCCGCCGGGACGCAACCGTTTCGCCTGACCTCCGGCTGGCGTTCAAATATGACCCGTGCGCAGTACGGCGAGAAATTCCGCGCGGTGCAGGCGTTTTTGCACAGCGGCGACTGCTATCAGGTTAACCTCGCCCAGCGTTTTCAGGCGCATTACAGCGGCGATGAGTGGCAGGCGTTCATACAACTGAACCGCGCCAACCGTGCGCCGTTCAGCGCCTTCCTGCGACTGCCGCAGGGGGTCATTCTGAGCCTGTCGCCGGAGCGCTTTATTCAGCTCGATAACGGCACCATCCAGACCCGCCCCATTAAAGGCACCCTGCCGCGCCTGAGCGATGCGGAAGCCGATGCCCGACAGGCCGCACGGCTGGCGCATTCGGCCAAAGATCGCGCCGAAAACCTGATGATTGTCGATCTGATGCGTAACGATCTGGGCCGCGTCGCCGAGCCGGGATCGGTACGGGTACCGGAGCTGTTCGTGGTGGAGCCCTTCCCGGCAGTGCATCATCTGGTGAGCACCATTACTGCCCGCCTCCCCGCTTCACGCACCGCCTGCGATGTGCTGCGCGCAGCTTTTCCGGGCGGTTCCATCACCGGAGCACCGAAAGTGCGCGCCATGGAGATTATTGATGCGCTGGAGCCGCACCGCCGTAATGCCTGGTGCGGCAGCATCGGCTATATCAGCCTGTGCGGGAATATGGACACCAGCATCACCATCCGTACGCTGAGCGCCTGCGACGGCCAGCTATACTGTTCAGCGGGCGGCGGGATCGTCGCAGACAGCGAGGAGCAAGCGGAATATCAGGAAACCTTTGATAAAGTTAATCGTATTCTGCATCAACTGGAGAGCTGATTTTGGATTTACAGGCGCTGACACTGGATGACTTTTTATCGCGATTTCAACTTTTACGTCCGCAGGCGAGCCGCACGTCGCTGAACGCGCGTCAGGCAGCGGTACTGATCCCGGTGGTTCGCCGTGAACAACCCGGTTTGCTGCTGACCCAACGCTCGACGCAGATGCGCAAACATGCCGGTCAGGTGGCGTTTCCCGGCGGCGCGGTGGACAGCACCGACGCGTCGCTGATCGCCGCCGCACTCCGTGAAGCCCATGAAGAAGTGGCGATCCCGCCCGAGGCGGTAGAGGTGATTGGCGTGTTGCCCCCCGTCGACAGCGTGACGGGTTTCCAGGTCACGCCTGTGGTCGGCATTATTCCGCCCGACCTGCACTATCATGCCAGCGAGGATGAGGTGGCGGCGGTTTTTGAGATGCCACTGGCGGAAGCCCTGCGTCTGGGGCGCTATCATCCATTAGATATCCATCGTCGCGGCAACGATCATCGCGTGTGGCTGTCGTGGTATGAGCACTATTTCGTCTGGGGAATGACGGCGGGCATCATTCGTGAACTGGCGTTACAGATTGGCATTAAGCCCTGAATATTCTTTATGCAATGTCCCTGTTTGCCGAAGTGAGATCCCCGTCCCGTCATTAGTAATTTGATGGTCAGGCATTAGTTTAATTCATGCGAATACTCCACCCGATGCCGTGGTTCCCTCATACACTATGCGCAATTATTACATCGTTATCGGAAAGTCCGGTAACCCTGTCAGGAGTGTTAATGTGATTAGTCTATTCGACATGTTTAAGGTGGGGATCGGTCCCTCATCTTCCCACACTGTAGGCCCGATGAAGGCCGGCAAACAGTTCGTCGATGACCTGGTCGAAAAGGGATTGCTTGAGAGCGTAACCCGCGTGGCGGTTGACGTGTACGGTTCGCTGTCACTGACCGGTAAAGGTCACCATACGGACATCGCCATCATTATGGGTCTGGCGGGTAATGCCCCGGCGACGGTCGATATCGACGCTATCCCGGCGTTTATCCGCGACGTTGAAACCCGTGGCCGTCTGCCGCTGGCACAGGGTCGCCATGAAGTGGATTTCCCGAAAGACAACGGGATGCGCTTCCAGAGCAACAACCTGCCGTTGCATGAAAACGCCATGCAGATCCATGCGTATAACGGCGACACCACGATCTACAGCAAAACCTACTATTCCATCGGCGGTGGTTTTATCGTCGATGAAGAACATTTCGGCAAAGCAGCCAGCGATGAAGTCAACGTGCCTTATCCGTTCACTTCCGCGAAAGAGATGCTCGATTACTGCCACGAAACCGGTCTGTCATTATCCGGCATGGTGATGCAGAACGAACTGGCGCTGCACAGCAAGCAGGAAATTGAAGATTACTTCGCCGATGTCTGGCAGACCATGCGCGCTTGTATCGATCGCGGCATCAACACCGAAGGCGTACTGCCTGGCCCGTTGCGTGTACCACGCCGCGCCTCGGCCCTGCGCCGTCTGTTGGTCGCCAGCGACAAACTGTCTAACGATCCCATGAACGTTATCGACTGGGTGAATATGTTTGCCCTGGCGGTGAACGAAGAAAACGCCGCCGGTGGCCGTGTGGTCACGGCACCGACCAACGGCGCCTGCGGTATCGTTCCGGCGGTACTCGCCTACTACGATCACTTTATTGAGCCGGTGACGCCGGATATTTATATCCGCTACTTTATGGCATGCGGCGCTATTGGTGCGCTGTACAAAATGAACGCGTCTATTTCTGGCGCAGAAGTAGGCTGTCAGGGCGAAGTGGGCGTGGCCTGTTCGATGGCCGCAGCGGGTCTGGCAGAGCTGCTGGGCGCAAGCCCGGAGCAGGTCTGCGTGGCAGCGGAAATCGGCATGGAGCATAACCTCGGTCTGACCTGCGATCCGGTGGCCGGTCAGGTACAGGTGCCCTGTATTGAGCGTAACGCTATCGCCTCGGTGAAAGCCATCAACGCCTCGCGCATGGCGATGCGTCGTACCAGCGCACCGCGTGTGTCGCTGGATAAGGTTATCGAAACCATGTACGAAACCGGTAAAGACATGAACGCCAAATACCGCGAAACCTCGCGCGGTGGCCTGGCGATCAAGGTGCAGTGCGACTAATACTTCCCTCAGCCCTTCTGCAACAGAAGGGCTAAATCTCCGCCGATCCTCGTCTGATTATTTTTTCCACACTACACTTGCTGTGGTGCCGTTGCCTTTCGCAATCAACGGTATAAATAACCGGACGATGACTTCATGCAGACTGCGCAACGGATCATTAGCAACTACCGGCGAAAACGCATTCTGGTGTGCGTGCTGGTGGCTGTCTCAATGCTGCTGTTGACGCTGGGCGCACGATTTATTTCGGAGCGAAATTTAAATCAGCAACGTCTTTTATCATTTACGTCCCATGCCATTTTTTCTCTCGATACCGTGCTTGCCGCCGTTGAACACGTGCGGCCTGTATTATTGCCGCTGGTAGGTAAACCCTGTGACGATGTGCATCTGAGGCTGCGCACTGAAGCCGCCTCCCTGCAGACCCTGCGATCTATTGGTCTGGTGGATAATGGCATTCTCTACTGCTCCAGTATTTTTGGTTTCCGCAATGTGCCGGTGCGTCAGTTACAGCCCCTGCTGCCTGACAGCGAACCGCGGCTGATCCTGTCTACCGATCAATCCTTACTGAAAGGCAGCCCGATATTGATCCAATGGTTTCCCGCCGTTGCAGGCAATGACAGCGGCGTGATGGTAGTGGTGAATATTACGCTGCTCACTAATCTGATGCTGGAGCCACAGAAGCCGCTGATCACCGGTGCCAGCCTGACGGTGAATAACCGGCACCTGCTCTACGGCGCGGGTGTCGTGGATGCCCTGCCTGCGCTGACGGATGAGAAGCGCTTTTCGCAGTCGTCTGCACGCTATCCTTTTACCGTTAACGTCCGTGGGCCGGGCGCCAGCGAGCTGGCACTGCGGCATTTGCCGTCGCAGTTCCCGCTGGCGCTGCTGCTGAGCCTGCTGGTGGGCTTTATCGCCTGGGTGGTGACCGCGAACCGCATGAGCTTTGCCTGGGAGATCCATCTGGGGCTGGCAGAGAATGAGTTTGAGCTGTTTTGTCAGCCGCTGCTTGATGCACAGACCCAGCAGTGCGTGGGGGTAGAAATTTTACTGCGCTGGAACAATCGCCGTCAGGGCTGGATCTCGCCGGACGTGTTTATCCCCATCGCCGAAAATCAGGGGCTGATCGCCCCGCTGACACGCTATGTGCTGACCGAAACGCATCGCCAGCTGGCGCTGTTCCCTCCCTCGCCACATTTTCATATCGGCATTAACGTCGCCGCCAGCCATTTCGGACATGGGGAGCTGATTGCCGATCTGAACCACCACTGGTTTCACGTCCGTCCGGTTCAGCAACTGGTGATTGAACTCACCGAGCGGGACAGCCTGAGCGAGGCGGATTTCCGCATCGTCCGTGAACTGCATCGTATGGGCGTAAAGGTGGCGATTGACGATTTTGGCACCGGCAACACTTCCCTGTCGTGGCTGGAAAAACTCAGCCCCGACATCCTGAAAATCGACAAATCCTATATTAATGCGATTGGGACGGATGCGGTGAATTCGACGGTGACGGACATGATCATTGCGCTGGGTAAACGGCTGAAGCTTGAAATGGTCGCGGAGGGGGTAGAAACCCCGCAGCAGGCGGCATATTTGCGCCTGCGCGGGGTGCATGTATTGCAGGGGTATCTTTATGCGAAGCCAATGCCGCTAAAAGATTTCCCCGGCTGGCTGGCGGCAAGTATCCCGCCGCCAGCAAGGCATAACGGCAAGATGATGCCGTCAATGCCGTTGCAATAGCCTTACTCTTCTTCGTCGTGTTCCGGACGCTCTTTAACAACCCGTACCAGATCGACACGGTAGTCGTTGGCTTCCAGCACGGTGATGGTCAGCGGCGCCAGTTGCAGCACGTCACCCGCGCGTGGGATCTGACCGTTAATGGCGATCACAAGACCGGCGACAGTGGCGATGTCTTCGCTGTCGTTGACCAGATTATCCAGCGCCAGCGCATGTTGCAGCGCATGGAGATCGGTGGTGCCTTTAACCAGCCAGCCGTCGGCATCCGCGATGATTTCCGGGGTTTCGTCGGCGTCCGGGAATTCACCGGCAATGGCTTCCAGTACGTCAAGCGGCGTCACCAGCCCCTGCACCACACCAAACTCGTTGGTGACGATGACAAAGCTGCCGCGCGCGCGGCGCAGGACGCCAAGCAGTTTGATCGGATCGAGGGTTTCCGGTACCACGATCGCCGGGGACGCAGACGCAATGGCCGCGACGTCACCCCCCTCTTCCAGCGCCACCAGCATCTCTTTGGCACGCACGATACCGATCACTTCATCCAGCTCGCCCCGGCAAACCGGGAACAGGCTGTGCGGTGACGAGAGCAGTTGCTGGCGAATGGTATCTTTATCCAGGCTGGCATCGACCCAGCTGATGTCGCCGCGCGGCGTCATAATGCTGCGCAGTGAGCGCGAGGCCAGCGTCAGCACGCCGTTGATCATATAACGCTCTTCATCCGCAAAGGCCCCTTCCGGGATCTGCACCGGTGCTTCGCTGTCCGGCTCATGCTGCTGGCTGTCTTTGCGGCGACCGCCCATCAGACGCAAAATTGCATCGGCGGTACGGGCGCGCAGCGGCAGCGTCGACTGATGGCGAATAAAGTTGCGGCGCGCAATCTGGTTAAAGAACTCGATGATGATCGAGAAACCAATCGCGGCATACAGATAGCCTTTCGGAATATGGAAGCCGAAGCCTTCTGCCACCAGACTCAGACCGATCATCAGCAGGAAGCTCAGACAGAGCACCACTACCGTCGGGTGCTGGTTAACAAAGCGCGTCAGCGGTTTTGACGCCAGCAGCATGACCGCCATGGCAATGACCACCGCCGCCATCATCACCGGCAGATGGTTCACCATACCGACCGCGGTGATCACCGCGTCCAGTGAGAACACCGCATCAAGGATGACAATCTGGACCACGACCACCCAGAAGCTGGCGTAACCTTTCGTTTGACCGCTGTCGTGTTCCCGGTTTTCAAGTCGCTCGTGTAATTCTGTTGTCGCTTTGAACAGCAAGAATAGTCCCCCGAGCAGCATGATTAAGTCACGGCCGGAGAAGCTTAAATCCATCACCGTAAACAGCGGCTTAGTCAGCGTCACCATCCAGGAGATCACCGACAGGAGGCCGAGTCGCATGACCAGCGCCAGCGATAAACCGATCAGACGGGCTTTATCGCGCTGTTTCGGCGGCAGTTTATCGGCAAGGATGGCGATAAACACCAGGTTGTCGATACCGAGAACGATTTCAAGAACAACCAGCGTCAACAACCCCACCCATATCGAGGGGTCCATTAAGAATTCCATGACAGGCTCCTGTTTACGGAATGGCAAAACGGTGCATTAAGCACAGGCGTGATGACAGCAGATGAAAATGAAAGGTGGCGGAAAACGCCGGATTGCGTGGCACGAAGCGGCCATTGGATTAACTGACGTCGGTGACGGTCCATACACGGGGCTACTGCCCTGTACTCCTTGATAATTAAACGGATGCTAAACATAGCAGAGAGAATTAATGTTTTGCAAAGATTTACCGGAATTTGCATTTGCAATTTTGTGGTTATTTCGCAGGCCGAAATTTCTGAACGGCGAAAGCTAAATTACGGATGTGCATCACAAAAATTATTTTTTCGATGTCTAAAATAATTCACGGAAGTTTTAACTTTTCTTTCAAACCCTTATCTGAATCGATTCGGTACGCGGGAAAGATTCACAACATATCTGTTACAGGTGTGTTAACGATAATAACGGAGGTAGCAAGTGACCATTGCTATTGTAATAGGCACACATGGCTGGGCTGCTGAGCAGCTGCTCAAAACAGCCGAAATGCTGTTGGGTGAGCAGGAAAACGTGGGCTGGATCGATTTCGTTCCCGGTGAAAACGCCGAAACGTTAATCGAAAAGTACAACGCTCAGTTAGCCAATCTCGACACAAGTCAAGGCGTGCTGTTTCTCGTCGATACATGGGGCGGCAGCCCGTTTAACGCTGCCAGTCGTATTGTCGTCGATAAAGAGCATTACGAAGTGGTTGCCGGCGTCAATATTCCGATGCTGGTGGAAACCCTGATGGGACGCGATGATAACCCGACGTTTGACGATCTGGTCGCCGTGGCGGTTGAGGCGGGCCGTGAGGGCGTGAAAGCCCTCAAAGCGAAAGCCCCTGACGTCGCAGCACCTGCGGCACCCGTCGCGGCAGCGAAACCGGCCGCACCGGTTAAGCCGATGGGGGCGAATGATTACATGGTGATCGGCCTTGCGCGTATCGATGACCGTTTGATCCACGGCCAGGTGGCAACACGCTGGACCAAAGAAACCAACGTCCAGCGCATTATCGTAGTCAGCGATGAAGTGGCCGCTGATACCGTGCGTAAAACGCTGCTGACGCAGGTTGCGCCACCTGGCGTGACGGCGCACGTGGTGGATGTCGCTAAGATGATCCGCGTTTATAACAACCCGAAATACGCGGGTGAACGCATCATGCTGCTGTTTACTAACCCTACCGATGTGGAACGGCTGGTCGAGGCCGGGGTGAAGATCACCTCCGTCAATATCGGCGGTATGGCCTATCGCCAGGGCAAAACCCAGGTAAACAACGCCGTTTCGGTTGATGAGCAGGATATTGAAGCATTCAAAAAACTGAATGCCCGCGGTATCGAACTCGAAGTGCGTAAAGTCTCAAACGATCCGAAACTAAAAATGATGGATTTGATCAGCAAAGTGGCGAAGTAGCCAGCACAGGCTGATTTACTCAGTTTTCACAACTACGTCTTAGTTATAGGAGAAGTACAATGGAGATCACCCTTCTTCAGATTGTGCTGGTGTTTGTCGTGGCCTGTATCGCCGGTATGGAATCGGTACTCGACGAGTTTCAGTTTCACCGTCCGCTGGTGGCCTGTACGTTAATCGGTATGGTGCTTGGTGATATGCAAAAAGGCATCATCATCGGTGGTACCCTGGAAATGATCGCCCTCGGGTGGATGAACATCGGCGCCGCTGTGGCACCGGATGCCGCGCTGGCGTCGATTATCTCAACCGTGCTGGTCATTGCCGGGGGCCAGAGCATCGGTGCCGGTATCGCGCTGGCGATCCCGCTGGCCGCTGCAGGCCAGGTATTAACCATCATCGTGCGTACCATTACCGTGGCTTTCCAGCACGCGGCGGATAAGGCGGCCGACAATGGCAACCTCACGGCCCTCTCGTGGATCCACGTGTCATCCCTGTTCCTGCAGGCAATGCGTATCGCCATTCCGGCGGTGATCGTTGCGGTTTCTGTGGGTACCAGTGAAGTGCAGAACATGCTGAACGCCATCCCTGAGGTGGTCACCAGCGGCCTGAACATCGCCGGTGGCATGATTGTCGTGGTGGGTTATGCGATGGTCATCAACATGATGCGCGCGGGCTATCTGATGCCGTTCTTCTACCTGGGCTTCGTCACTGCCGCCTTCACCAACTTCAACCTGGTTGCGCTGGGTGTGATTGGTGCGGTAATGGCCATCCTTTACATCCAGCTGAGCCCGAAATACAACCGTTCAGCAGGTGGCCCGGTACCGGCCGCGGGTGCAAACGATCTTGATAACGAACTGGACTAGCAGGTGAGCGACATGGTTGATATGACAAAAACTACCGCAGTGAAAAAACTCACTCCGGGTGATATTCGTGGCGTGTTCATTCGTTCTAACCTGTTCCAGGGGTCGTGGAACTTCGAACGTATGCAGGCGCTGGGCTTCTGCTTCTCAATGGTACCGGCCATCAAGCGCCTGTATCCGGAAAACAACGAAGCGCGTCGCCAGGCCATCAAACGCCATCTGGAGTTCTTCAATACCCACCCTTATGTTGCCGCTCCGGTACTGGGCGTCACGCTGGCGATGGAAGAACAGCGTGCCAACGGCGCAGAAATTGACGACGGTGCCATTAACGGGATCAAAGTTGGTCTGATGGGCCCGCTGGCAGGCGTTGGTGACCCGATCTTCTGGGGGACAGTGCGTCCGGTATTCGCCGCACTGGGAGCCGGGATCGCGATGAGCGGTAGCCTGCTCGGGCCACTGCTGTTCTTCATCCTGTTTAACGCCGTGCGTCTGGCAACGCGTTATTACGGCGTGGCCTATGGCTACCGTAAAGGCGTGGATATCGTAAAAGATATGGGTGGCGGCTTCCTGCAGAAACTGACCGAGGGGGCGTCAATTCTCGGCCTGTTTGTCATGGGGGCGCTGGTTAACAAGTGGACGCACGTGAATATCCCGCTGGTGGTGTCGGAGATCACTGACCAGACCGGGAAAACCAACGTTACCACCGTACAGACCATCCTTGACCAGCTGATGCCGGGCCTGGTGCCATTGCTGCTCACCTTCGCCTGTATGTGGCTGTTGCGTAAGAAAGTGAACCCACTGTGGATCATCGTCGGCTTCTTTGTTATCGGTATTGCCGGTTACGCTGTCGGCCTGCTGGGTCTGTAAGTTACACGCTGTACGCCGGGGCTATTGCCCCGGCTTTTTTTTCGGGAGGATGGATGACGGTTACGGATATCGTATTGATTTTGTTTGTTGCCGCACTGCTGGCTTACGCGCTTTACGATGAATTCATTATGCCTCGCCGCCACGGCGATACCCTGCTCAGCGTTCCCCTGCTGCGCCGCAGTCGGGTTGATGGCTTCATTTTCGCCGGGCTGCTGGTGATCCTTATTTATAATAATGTCATCAATAACGGTGCCATTTTAACCACATGGTTATTATGTGCACTGGCACTGATGGCTATTTATCTGTTCTGGGTTCGTGCGCCGAAGATCATCTTCAAACAGAATGGGTTTTTCTTCGCCAACGTCTGGATTGCCTATCAGCGTATTAAAGAGATGAATTTATCTGAAGATGGCGTGCTGGTGATGCAATTAGAGCAGCGCCGGTTACTGATCCGCGTGCGAAATATCGACGATCTGGAACGCATCTACAAGGTTATGCTTAAAACTCAATAGGTTAAAATATAGTACTGGCTATATCTTTGCGCATAAAATCAGCGCTAATATAGCCCCTGCTATATTATTTTCGGCGTAATAACTTATATTTTTTAACCTTATTATTACCAATAAAGACAAATGCAAATCGTTATCAACTGGTGATAAAAGTAATGAATATCTGTTATTGTTCTGGCCTGTCAAAATATGGTAAGGTTGCGCCCGTCGTTGGGGAGTAGCCGATTTCCATTCACCCCGGAAATGTACGCGTCAACATACTCGTTGAAAAACGTGGCGCGTACGAATCAAACCGAGTAGCCGTTTGATTTGGCGAGACCATTGACACATCAACTGCTGATTACTGGGGGCAGTGATGTGTTATATGGATACCCCGGTCAGGACGCTCTTATGAATATCTCCGCTACACTCCTGCTCGCTTTTGGCATGTCGATGGACGCCTTCGCCGCCTCTATCGGTAAAGGTGCCACGCTACACAAACCTAAATTCTCGGAAGCCTTGCGTACCGGTCTCATCTTCGGCGCGATTGAAACGCTGACGCCGCTGATCGGCTGGGGTCTGGGGATGCTCGCCAGCCAGTTCGTGCTCGAGTGGAATCACTGGATCGCCTTTTTACTGCTGGTCTTTCTGGGTGGCAGGATGGTTCTGGAAGGCTTTCGCGGGAACGATGACGACGATACGCCGATCCAGCGTCACGGCTTCTGGCTGCTGGTCACCACCGCGATTGCTACCAGCCTCGATGCCATGGCGGTCGGCGTTGGTCTGGCCTTCCTGCAGGTCAATATCATTACTACCGCGCTCGCCATCGGCTGCGCCACGCTGATCATGTCCACGCTGGGTATCATGGTGGGACGTTTTATCGGCCCGCTGTTAGGCAAACGGGCGGAAATTCTCGGCGGGGTGGTGCTGATTGGTATCGGTTCGCAGATCCTGTGGAGCCACTTCGCCGGTTAAGGGTTACGCTGCCAGCACTGGATGCTGAAATCTGTCTGGCAGGTAAACTGCACTCTTTCTGCCAGCGTCTCCCGGACCGCGGGTTTTGCCCGCCAGGCAAAGGGTGTCATCTGTAACAGCGCCACCGCTTCTGCCCCGTTCAATGACATGGTGTAAGCCAGTGATTGCTGCTCCACCATCGTAAAGCCTTCTATCTGCTCGCGTTGCGGCGCATGCAACTGCACCTCGTCATAGATCAGCCCTTTCAGTTCCTGCAAATGGTGCGGCCCGGGCGCAGCGGTGATCACCCATCCGCCCGCATTCACCACTCTCGCCAGCTCCTGTGCCTTGCACGGCGCATAAATGCGCACCACCGCGTCCAGCGTACGATCTTCAAACGGCAGACGGTGGCTTGACGCCACGCAGAACATCACCTGCGGATAGCGTTTGGCTGCGGCCCGGATGGCAGGCTTCGATACGTCCAGCCCGAACGTCTGCGCCCCGTGCCGGGCGGCGATTTGCGCGAACGCATCGGTGTAATAGCCTTCGCCGCAGCCAATATCCAGCAGCGCACTCGCCTGCGCCGGTAAACGCGCTTCCAGTTGCTGACTGATAGCGTCACGCAGCGGCTGATAGTGTCCGGCATCCAGAAAGGCGCGGCGCGCCTGCATCATCTCTGCGCTGTCGCCCGGCTCGCGGGATCGTTTATGCTGAACGGGCAGCAAATTGACGTAGCCCTCTTTCGCCAGATCAAACTGATGCCGTTGCGGGCAGACGAGACTGTTTTGCTGGCGGCACAACGGGGCGTGGCAAAGGGGGCAACTGAACGACATAACAACTCCGGGCGGTAATAAAGGGCGAAAGTGTAACGCCAATCGCCCCGGCAGGAAATGATTTAGCGCGTGGCGTCAGCCGCATTGGCGGAATTGAGCACCAGCAGGTGATCGTCTCCGGGGCGCAGGCCATCGGGTTCGACGTTCTCAACACGCAGCACCCTGGTCATAATCTCGCTGAATACCGGCGCTGACACCGCACCGCCGTAATAGGCACCGTTTTTCGGATCGTCAATCACCACCACCAGCGCATACTCAGGCTGACTGGCGGGAGCGACCCCGGCGGTATAGGCGACGTATTTATCGACGTATTTGCCGTCGTCACCGATTTTCTTCGCCGTGCCGGTTTTTACCGCTACCCGATAATCGCGCACAGCTGCTTTGGTACCACCACCACCCGGCAGCGCAACGCTCTCCATCATATGTTCCACTTGATGCACAATATTAGCGGGCATCACCTGCGTGCCCATGACCGGCGGGTCGACGCGGGTGATCGACAACGGACGCGCCAGCCCAAAGCTGCCGATAGTGGCATAGACATGCGCCAGTTGTAATGGCGTCACCATCAGGCCATAGCCGAAGGAGAAAGTGGCGCGATCGAGCTGTCCCCAGTAACGCCGCACCGGCAGGCTGCCGCGACTTTCGCCAGTCAGACCAAGGCCGGTGGGCGTACCAAAACCAAAGTTTTTATAGGTATCGAGCAGCTTCTGGATCGGCATCGCCAGCGACAACCGTGATACGCCGGTATCGCTCGATTTCTGCAGGATGCCGGTCAGTGTCAGTTCCGGGTAATAGCCGACGTCGCGAATACGGTGTCCGTCGATGACGTAGGGGTGGGTATCGACTACGCTGTCGGGCTGCACGATCCCCTGCTGCAACGCGGTCATCAGCACCATTGGCTTCACCGTTGACCCAGGTTCGAAGGTATCGCTGATGGCGCGATTGCGGAAATCATCCAGCGTCGCGCCGCTGCGGTTATTAGGATTGAAATCCGGATAGTTCGCCATCGCCAGCACTTCCCCGGTCTGCACTTTCACCAGTACCGCCGCGCCGGACGCCGCTTTATTCCAGGTGACAGCATTATCCAGCGCATCTTCCGTCAGCGTTTGCAGACGTTTATCGATGCTCAGCGTCACGGTCTGCGCCGGTACTGCGGGCGTTTCGGTGATGTTTTCAATCACATGCCCGTAGCGATCCTTACGCACTTCCCGCAGGCCAGGCTTGCCGGTCAGTTGTCCGTTAAAGCTTTTCTCGACGCCTTCAATACCCTGCCCGTCGATATTCGTAAAACCAATGAGATTGGCGGCAACATGTCCACCGGGATAGAAACGGCGCGATTCCGTTTGCAGATTAATACCAGGCAAATTGAGATGATCTATCCATTGCGCCTGCTGCGGATCCAGCTGGCGCGCCAGATAGACAAAACGCGACTGCGCGTGGTGGGCGAGCGTCGAGGACAGTTCGCCGAGTGGCATATGCAGCGCGTTCGCCAGCGCCTGCCAGCGTCCGTCATCTTTCACGCCGCCCTTTTCCTGGATAACTTTAGGATCGGCCCAGATGGCATCGACGGGCACGCTGACCGCGAGCGGCAAGCCATTACGATCGACAATCATGCCGCGGGGCGAGGCGACTTTTACTTCGCGCAGGGAACGCATATCTTCCTGCCTGACCAGCGTATCCGGGGCGATGATTTGCAGCCAGGCGGTTCGCCCCAGCAGTATGCCAAGCGAAAAGAGAATGGCGATGCACAGCAGAGTAAAACGCAGGGGAGTAAAATTGCGGGTAACGCTGTTCTTTTTCACCGTGGCTCCTGTAATGAATTAACCCGCTGATTTAACGGGAAACAGGCGCTGAAAGGGAAAAAACTGTGCTAACAATGGTATAGGTTTGCTACAAAAGAATAATGAAGAGGCAGAAAGTAACACTTTGAAATGAAGAGATTAAAAAGCCCCGCACCGGGCGAGGCTTTATGCTGACATTGACGCGCCTGAGGCGCTCAAGTCGGTGGCAGAAATCAGATAGCGGTAACGTTAACTGCTGCCGGGCCTTTCTGGCCATCCTGAATTTCGAACTCAACGTTCTGGCCTTCAGCCAGCGTTTTGAAGCCGTTACCCTGGATTGCAGAGAAGTGTACGAACACATCTTTGCTGCCGTCAGCAGGAGTAATGAAACCAAAACCTTTAGATTCGTTGAACCACTTAACTTGACCTTTAATCTTTGCCATTTGCAAAATTCCTTAGAGTGTTTTCTTAGCCCGCAGGCATTACTTGAGATAAAACTGAGACATTACTGCTTGAGGCACTAATATAAGGTTCGGCAGAGAAGCGGTATTCAACGACAACGTGTTTACTCAGGACTTCTTTACTGAAAATGCCACACATAAACAGAACTGTACCTCGTTCGACTCACAATGTGTTATCACATACAACATGAATTATGGCAAGCCATTTTTAAACATGTCTGGATCCGTCGCACAATTTCTGCAATTGCGCAAACAACCGCTATGCCAGAAGGCGTAAGCTTGCACGTCTGCCCCGCATTTAAGAGGCTTAGTGCGAGCAGTTCGCGCTGCAAAATCCACGACTTTAGAACCATAGCTTATTATGTTCATTTGATCCAGGCGAGGGTAAGCAATTGATATAATATAAGATATATCGTTATATCTTTTTCTTCTGGTTTATACATTTAACAAAAATCTCACTTTTAAACCTAATTATACCTGGTTATACAAAGGTCCTGAAAGAATGAATAAAACTTGCACAAATAATGTCAATCCTGCACCAAAATAATGAAATTTTAATGACATTGCCTTTTGTTAAAGCAATAAAAACGTTTCGGCAACGCAAAAAATAATAATTTGATATGGCTATAGTGGTAATAAGTAAAAGCTTATGAAGATATTTTCGCAGGGAAGGATAAATACTGACCAATTTTCAGGATGCGAAAGTTATCCCGCTGTGCTCCCGCTTCGTTTAATTCGTGGCGTAGTTCACGAACTGGCTCATCAAGCGATTCATCCGCCAGTTCAAAAACGCCCCAGTGCACCGGGAAAGCCAGTGGTTCACCGGCCAGCTTCCAGAGCTGCATCGCCTGTTGCGGATCCATATGATGCGACGCCATGAACCAGCGGGGTGCATAAGCCCCTGCCGGCAGCGCCACCATATCGAAAGGACCGAGGCGGTCAGGTATTTCAGCCAGCGTTGGCGTAAATCCTGTATCGCCAGTAAACCAGAAGCGCTGCGTCGGGGAGGCGACCACCCAGCCACACCATAATGAGCGATTACGATCCCACAGGGTGCGCATACTCCAGTGCTGCGCAGGGACTGCACTCAGGGTCAGGCCTTTAATGGTGCCTTGCTCCCACCAGTCGAGTTCTACCACATGGCGCACTCCGCGACGGCGGCACCAGTCACCCAGACCGAGCGGGACAAACAGCGTGACGTCTGGAAAGCGCTTTACCAGCGCGCGAAGGGTACGTTTATCAAGGTGATCATAATGGTTGTGGGAGATCAGAATGGCATCAAGGGCGGGTAACTCGTTGACGCTCAGCGACGGCGGCGTTTTACGCTGCGGTCCGCTGAAGCTTACCGGCGAGGCACGTTGTGAAAATACCGGGTCGATCAGCAGAAAAGCGCCGTCGAGTCGTAACAGCATACTGGTATGGCCAAGCCACCAGACGCGATCGTCTTCACCGGAAATCGTGGCGCGCTGCCACCAGTTGTCGATAAAGGCGGCATAGCCACCCTGTGGCGCTAACGGCAATCCGGCGGCGCGGCGTGCTTTACGCCAGCGTTCCACGTCCCCGGGTGGGTGTTCGGTTTCGGACAGATTACGAAAGCCATCAGGGGTGTGATGCGGCAGAGCAGGATTATACCAGGGGTTTTTCCAGACCATACCGCACCCTCCCCTGACGATCAGCGCTCGGCGACCAGACGAATAAAATCGTCACCATCGGCCTGAACATTGACCGCTTTTTCCGGTTCGTCTTTTTCAGGTTCATTCGCTTCGCACAAACGGCGGAGCAACGCGGTTTGCCGCTTTTGCTGATCGAGCAGCGCTTCAAGCAGTTCGATCTGCTCACTGGTGCGTGAGCTCATACGATTAACGAAAAACCACAGGATAAGCCCTGCGACCAGCACCACCAGCGATACGACAAGAGACGCAAGATTCAACGCGCCCGAATTCAGTACTTCGTTCATTTCACCACCTCAATGTTAACGCGCTATCTTACCACTGGCATTAAGGAAGGAAATCATTCACTGAAAAAATGCTGTCACCAGGGAATAAATTTATTGATAACGCAGATGCCGCTGAAAAACTGCACATCCTGATCGCACATCACATTAAGCATCTGGGTCCACAGCAACAGGCAGGCAACCAGCGCGGCGATCACGATAAGCCACCGAAATTTTCTCACTACACTCTCCGACTTAATACCTTATCCCAAAGGTTATCACGCGTTTATTAAACCGCGGGTAACTGTAGCGCTATCCGGCGTTTTTAGGAATGCGTGACTTGTTTCATTGCGTAAAAACCGCCAGGATTTTGCGCATACGAGAATAAAAGGAGTTTATATGCGCATGACCGTTCGCGTAATTATGATCATCGCCCTGCTGTGGATTGGCGTGTTGCTGAGTGGATACGGCGTGCTGGTGGGCAGCAAAGAAAACGCTGCCGGGCTGGGTTTACAGTGTCGCTATCTGACGGCTCAGGGTTTCAGCACTGCGCAGTATATTCATAGCGACAGCGGAATTATTGGGTTTACGAATTGCCCGGTACTGCGTAAAAGCAACACCGTGATTGATTAAGCGCTTGCCCGGCCAGCACAGGCTACCGGGCAACGATCTTTCTTCAGAACGGGTAGTCGTTATAACCCATCTGTTCGGAGATTTTACGTGCGGCAGTGTGCAGCATCGCAACGTATTCGTGCAGATGCTCTTCAGAGAAACGCAACGTCGGGAAGGAAATACTCAGCCCGGCAATTACCACGCCAAAACGGTCAAATACCGGTACGCCGATGCAGCGCAGGCCTTCTTCCTGTTCTTCATTATCTTCGCCATACCCCTGCTCACGCACGATATCCAGCATCGGCAGCAGATCCTCGGTCGAAGTGATGGTGCGATCGGTACTGCGTTTATACTCCACGCCTTCCAGGATCTGCTTCACTTCGTCACGATCGCGCCATGCCAGCAGCACTTTACCAATCGCGGTGCTGTACAACGGATTGCGACGGCCAATGCGTGAATACATGCGCAGGTTGTACATGGAATCGATTTTGTGGATGTAGACAATGCTGTCTTCATCCAGCGCGCCCAGGTGGATTGTCTCTTTGGTCAGACGGGACAATTCACGCATCTGAATATCTGCGCTGCGGATCAGATCCACATTCTGTAGCGCCCGAGCGCCCAGTTCAAACAGCTTCAGCGTCAGCGAATACTTTTCTGACTCCCCTTCCTGCGCCACATAACCCAGCGATTTCATGGTCTGCAAAAAGCGATAAACAGTGCTTTTTGACATCATGACCCGCTGCGACAGTTCGGTAATACCAATTTCACGCTCTTCGCCGAGCGCCTGCAGGATGCCAAAAACCTTCAGAACTGAAGAGACAGAATCTGGCTGCTTATCCAAATCTGCGATTGCCATTAATCACCTCATCGCCAGTGTTTTATAAAAATTAGAACCGGTTTTTATTATAAATTCGTGGGCGGCTGCCCGCAATGCGCGTTTCGCATGTTCTTTACAAATCTGCGACATAAAACCGAATATCCTGCCTGACGGCATAAAAAAAGCGCGCCGGGTGGCGCGCTTGCGGTATGACCTGATAGCTTATTTCAGGTAAGCGCCGCTACGCAGCGCTTCGATACGTTTATCCAGCGGCGGGTGCGTCATAAACAGCTCGCTGAGCGATTTAGATTTACCGTTAATGCAGAAGGCCATCATGGTGCTGGCTTCCTGCGGCTCATAGCTGGTTTTCAGACGTTGCAGCGCCGCGATCATTTTCTCACGCCCTACCAGACGGGCAGAACCAGCATCGGCATGGAATTCACGATGACGCGAGAACCACATGGTAATGATGCTGGCCAGAATACCGAACACCAGCTCCAGCACCATCGCCACCACAAAATAGATCATCGGGTTGCCGTTGCTCTCTTCCCCCTCTTCGCGGTTACCGCCAAGGAAGCCCGCCGCGAGCTGCGCCAGAATACGGGAAATGAAGATCACAAAGGTGTTCACCACACCCTGCACCAGCGTCATGGTCACCATGTCGCCGTTCGCCACGTGACTGATTTCGTGCGCGATAACGGCTTCCGCTTCGTCGCGGCTCATGTTCTGTAAAAGGCCGGTGCTCACCGCCACCAGCGAGGCATTACGGCTGGCACCGGTAGCAAAAGCATTAATATCCGGTGCGTGATATATAGCGACCTGTGGCATGGCGATCCCGGCCTGGCGGGATTGCTGCTCAACGGTCTGCATCAGCCAGCGTTCCATATCGTTACGCGGCTGCTCAATGACTTCCCCACCCACGGATTTCAGCGCCATCCATTTCGACATCATCAGCGAAATGATGGATCCGCCAAAACCGAAAAGCAGCGCCATGATTAACAAACCCTGAATACTGCTGGACTGAATGCCTGTCAGGCTGAGCACCAGCCCGAAAACCACCATCACGGCCAGGTTGGTCAGCAGGAAAAGCGCGATCCGCATCATAATTTTCTTTTAACCCCAGTTTAACAAAACGCACTATGCGATTACCCACATCGTATGGGTATACGCGGCATTTTCAAGGATCCAGGCTTCGTAAGTCACCAGAAAGACACAACTTTACATTGAGAAAGGCAATGCTGACGTGAATACGCGTTTGTTAAAAAAAACAGGCACAATTTCTTGTGCCTGTCGTTTTTTATTTTGCAGGAGCGGGCTTCGCCGCCGGTTGATCTTTAGTGAGATGAGCAAGATCGAGGGCGATATGCACCGTTTCATCCAGATACGGATCCGGTTCCTTGTAATCTTTCGGCAGGTCATCCAGCTTCTTGAGCAGTGGCTTACCTTCGCGCTTGAAGCGATCGTTCAGACGCGCCAGACGAATGGCGTCATCCTCAGCGTTCTCTTTCTCGCGCTGTGCCTCATTGAGCGACACGATATCCCGTTTCTCTTTCATGGCGTTGAAACGGGCGATGTCCTTCATGATGTACTGGAACTCAGGATCTTTCGCGATACGCTCATTGTGCTCTTTCAGCAACGGCTGGCCGTATGGCGTTAAATCGCCATACTTCACGAAGGTCGCAGCGTTGATGCTGTCCCACGGCAGAGCATTATCCTCAAACTTCTCTCCGGTTTCGGTCTCTTCATTGCCTGTAGGCATGATGATGTCCGGCGTTACGCCTTTACGCTGCGTACTGCCGCCGTTCACGCGGTAGAATTTCTGGATGGTGTACTGCACCGAGCCCAGCGCTGGCCACTCCGGACGCAACATCTGATCGTAAATACGGTTCAGCGAGCGATACTGCTGCACGGTTCCTTTACCGAAGGTCGGTTCACCGACAATCAGTGCACGACCATAGTCCTGCATGGCAGCGGCGAAAATCTCCGATGCCGAGGCGCTGAAGCGGTCAACCAGCACCACCAGCGGGCCTTTGTAGTAGACAATGCCGTCGTTATCGCTGTCTTCACGCACTTTGCCGTTGTTATCACGCACCTGCACCATCGGGCCGGACGGGATAAACAGACCAGAGAGCGATACCGCTTCGGTGAGCGCGCCGCCGCCGTTGGTACGTAGATCGATGATCACGCTGCTGACATTCTGTTTTTCCAGCTTCTGGAGCTGCACCTTGACGTCATCCGTCAGGCCAACGTAGAAGCCCGGAATATCCAGCACGCCGACTTTTTCTTTGCCAACGGTTTTGACGGACATTTTCACGGCGCGATCTTCAAGGCGGATGCGTTCGCGGGTCAGCGTAACAATGCGCGTTTTGGTCCCCTTGCCTGCCGGCAGGATCTCCAGACGCACTTTGCTGCCCTTCGGCCCTTTGATCAGCGCCACAACATCATCCAGACGCCAGCCGATCACGTCCACCATGTTTTGCCCGGTCTGTCCGACGCCAACGATACGATCGCCAACGGTGATGGCCTTGCTTTTCGCCGCCGGACCGCCTGCCACCATTGAATTAATAACGGTGTAGTCATCGTCCATTTGCAGCACGGCACCAATCCCCTCAAGCGAGAGGCTCATTTCCGTGTTGAACTGTTCGGTGTTACGCGGCGAGAGATAATTGGTGTGCGGATCGATTTCATGCGCGAACGCGGTCATCGCCAGTGAGAAAACATCTTCACTGTTGGTCTGCACCAGACGGCGGATCGCAAACTTATAGCGACGCGTCAGGGTTTCGCGGATCTCTTTTTCGTTTTTACCAGTGAGCTTAAGGCTCAGTTCGTCAAACTTAACCTTGCCGTCCCACAGGGCATTCAGCTCGGCTTCGTCTTTCGGCCAAGGCGCTTTGCTGCGATCGACGTTAAAGCTGTCATTGCCGGTAAAGTCCATTGGACGTTCCAGCACCTTCAGCGCGTACTGATAACGCTCAAAGCGACGCTTCTGCGCCAGATTGTAGAGATCGTAGAAAACGTCCAGTTTGCCGGTGCGTAACTCATCGCCGATTACGCCTTTCTTTTGCGCAAACTGGGCGACATCGCTGGCTAACAGTACGTTATGGCTGTAATCGAGCAGATTCAGATAACGATCAAAGATTTTGGCGGAAAAAGCCTGATCCAGATCGAACTGACGGTAATGGGAACGGGTGAAACGCGAAGTCACGCGCTCACTGACCGTTGCATGCTGCGTCTCTTCCTTTAGCACCGGAATTTGATCAGCACGCGTAATATCTTCGACGGCGAAAGCCTGCCCTGTAATCAGGAGCAGGCCAGCCAACGCGGTGCGCTTAAACAAAGTGTTCATGCCAGGCCTGGCCTCCGTTTCAGAACAACAAGTGTTCTGCGCGTACAATCATTGACATACCAGAAGTCAGCTGCACACGAACGCCATCTTTGGTGATTTCCGTTACGGTGGCGTCCATGGCATTGTTGCCCGCTTTCACCTTGAGGTTCTGACCCACACTCAGCGCAGTGATATCTGATACTGGCGTATGCTGTGGCTCTTCACGCGGTGCGCGTTGTGGCTTAGCTGCTGGCTTATCGGCACGCGGTTTACGCTCACCGCCTTCAGTGCGACGTAGCGTCGCCGGGCGCGGTTTACGTTCACGACGCGGTGCGTTTTCTTCCGGATTACCGGAAGCGGCAGCAGCCTCGCGTTTTTTCGCCTGCTGCTCGGCACGTTGTGCCTGCACACGGGCTTTGGCTTCTTCCAGCTGCTTACGGGCATGCTCTACGTGCTGCTCGTCCAGCACACCGCAAGGGTTGCCGTCGAGATCGACACGCGCTGCACCCGCTTTGATACCGTACAGGTAGCGCCAGCTGGAGGTGTAAAGACGCAGTGCTGAGCGAAGCTGAGTTTTGCTGAGGTTCATCTCACCATCAACACGCTCGACTAAATCCTGAAAAATACCAATTTTCAGGGGGCGCGCTTCGCCTTCTGCACTGAAACAGAGCGGAAAACGTTCGGCCAAAAATGCGATAACTTCTTTACTACTGTTCAACTTAGGTTGATTTTCCATGAAATTTCCTGATTACAACGGACGTAGCCAACTAGCCGCAGGCATGAACAGGCGTCATTATAATGACGCTATCAGTAAATGCTACGTTATCCGTTGATTATCCTGCGACGGTCGCAAAGAATTTACTGTAATCGGTCGCCGCCAGTATGGTTTCAAGCTGCGAAACCAGCTGGCGCAGGCCCTCTTCGTCCTCAGCAGTAAAGCGGGAAAAGACGGTACTGTCGATATCGAGCACACCGATAATCTGATTATTCACCACCACCGGCAGCACAATTTCAGCATTACTGGCGGAATCGCAGGCGATGTGACCATCGAACGCATGAACATCATCCACGCGCTGCACACGATTTTGCGCCACCGCGGTGCCACACACCCCGCGCCCGACGGGAATTCGCACACAGGCGATTTTGCCCTGGAACGGCCCTAATACCAGCGTCTCACCTTCAAGCAGATAGAATCCTGCCCAGTTAACCCCTTCCAGGCGCTCAAACAGCAGCGCGCTGGTATTGGCGAGGGTGGCTAAGAAACTGCTTTCACCTGTCATTAATGCCTGAAAATCGCGGTTTAGATCCGCATAGAAATCTGCTTTGGTCATTATTTAATCACTTGGTTGTCTTACAAAATTCCTGCATAGCCTAATAAAATAAGCATTAAATGCGTTCTTGCTCAAGATGATTCCATTCATGAGTTAATATAGATGCATTCCAACATTGGCTACTGAAACCATGGCTTTAAAAATCTCGCAGGTAACACCAGACAAAAAAATCACCGTTCATTCGGTTGGTGATGCTTTGCCTCGTGCACATTATCAGCGTTGCCCGCAGTGCGATACGCTTTTTGCGTTACCGGCGATGAAATCGCACCAGAGCGCCTGGTGTCCGCGGTGTGACGCTAAGATCCGCGATGGTCGGGACTGGTCGCTCACCCGTCTGGCAGCGATGGCTGTCACCATGCTGTTACTAATGCCCTTTGCCTGGAGCGAGCCTTTACTGCGCTTCTATTTGCTGGGCACCCGCATTGATGCCAATCTTCTGATGGGGATCTGGCAGATGACCGCCCAGGGCGATCCATTAACCGCAGCAATGGTTTTCTTCTGTACTGTCGGTGCACCACTGGTGCTGGTCGCCGCCATTGCCTATTTGTGGTTCGGCAATATTCTCGGTATGAACCTGCGCCCGGTGCTGCTGATGATCGAGCGGCTGAAAGAGTGGGTGATGCTGGATATTTATCTGGTCGGCATCGGTGTCGCCTCCATCAAGGTGCAGGATTACGCTTTCCTGCAACCGGGCGTCGGGCTGCTGGCGTTTATCGCGCTGGTGATCCTCAGCATCCTGACGATTATCCACCTCAACGTGGAGCAGCTGTGGGAGCGATTTTATCCCCAGCGGCCAGCGACCCGTCCACATGAGAACCTGCGCGTCTGCCTCGGCTGCCATTTCACCGGCCTGCCGGATGCCCGTGGACGCTGCCCACGCTGCCATATTCCGCTACGCTTACGCCGTCGGCAGAGCATTCAGAAATGCTGGGCGGCGCTGCTGGCATCGATGGTCTTTTTGTTACCTGCGAATCTGTTGCCCATCTCGGTGGTCTACATTAACGGTGCGCGTCAGGAAGACACCATCATGTCGGGGATTATTTCGCTGGGCAGCAGCAATATCGCCGTCGCCGCAATAGTCTTTATCGCCAGTATTCTGGTGCCCTTCACCAAGGTTCTGGTGATGCTGACGCTGCTTGTCAGCATTCACTTTAAATGTGAGCAAGGTTTACGGACTCGTGTATTGTTATTGCGGCTGGTGACCTGGATTGGGCGCTGGTCGATGCTGGATTTATTTGTCATTTCTCTCACCATGTCTTTGATTAATCGCGATCAGCTGCTCGCGTTTACGATGGGGCCAGCTGCGTTTTATTTCGGCGCAGCGGTAATTTTGACTATTCTTGCTGTGGAATGGCTGGACAGCCGCTTACTTTGGGATGCACATGAGTCAGGAAACCCCCGCTTCACCGACTGAAGCGCGAATTAAAACTAAACGTCGTATTTCACCTTTCTGGCTGCTGCCGGTCATTGCCTTACTGATCGCCGGCTGGCTCGTCTGGAGCAGTTTCGAAGATCGCGGTAATACCATTACCATCGACTTCGTTTCCGCTGATGGCATTGTGGCGGGACGCACGCCGGTCCGTTATCAGGGGGTTGAAGTCGGCACCGTGCAGGACATTCGCCTGAGCGAAAAACTCAATAAAATTGAGGTACGGGCGAGTATCAAATCCGACATGAAAGACGCGCTGCGTAACGATACGCAGTTCTGGCTGGTGACGCCAAAAGCCTCGCTGGCAGGGATTTCCGGTCTTGATGCGCTGGTGGGCGGTAACTACATCGGCATGATGCCGGGTAAAGGCGAGCCGCAGGATCACTTTACCGCGCTGGATACCCAGCCGAAATACCGTCTTAATAACGGTGAGTTGATGATCCACCTGCACGCGCCCGATCTCGGCTCGCTGAGCAGCGGCTCGCTGGTCTATTTCCGTAAAATCCCGGTTGGCCGCGTCTATGACTATGCCATTAACAAGAACAAACAGGGCGTCACTATTGACGTACTGATCGAACGCCGCTTCACGAATCTGGTGAAAAAAGGCAGCCGCTTCTGGAACGTTTCCGGCGTGAAGGCGGACGTGGGCCTGGGCGGTGCGAAAGTGGAGCTGGAAAGCCTCGCCTCGCTGGTCAACGGCGCTATCGCGTTCGACTCACCGGACAGTTCAAAACCGGCAGAGCCTGATGATGAATTTGGCCTCTACGAAGACTTAGCCCACAGCCAGCGCGGCGTGCTGATCAAACTCGATCTGCCGGGCGGCCAGGGGCTGAAAGAGAACTCCACGGCGCTAATGTACCAGGGTCTGGAAGTGGGCCAACTGACCAAAATTAACCTCAATCCGGGCGGCGGCGTCACTGGCGAAATGACGGTGGATCCGAGCGTCGTCAATCTGCTGCGTGATAACACCCGTATCGAAATGCGCAGCCCGAAAATCTCGCTTAATGACACCAGCATCAGTTCGCTGCTGACCGGTAACACGCTGGAACTGGTGCCGGGCGAAGGTGAGCCGCGGGATCACTTCGTGGTGCTGCCCGCCGATAAAACCCTGTTGCAGGAACCTGGCGTCATTACCACCACGCTGACCGCGCCGGAAAGTTACGGCATCGACGCCGGCCAACCGGTGATCCTTCATGGTGTGCAGGTGGGTCAGATTCTGGAGCGTAATCTGACGGCGAAAGGCGTGACCTTCGCGGTGGCGCTGGATCCGCAGTATCGCGATCTACTGCACGGCGACAGCAAGTTTGTGGTTAACAGCCGCGTGGACGTGAAGCTCGGCCTGGACGGCGTTGAGTTTCTTGCCGCCAGCGCCAGCGAATGGATCAGCGGCGGGATCCGCATCCTGCCCGGCAATAAAGGCGAGATGAAATCCACCTATCCGCTGTTCGCCAACCTCGATAAAGCGCTGGAAAACAGCCTGGGCGATCTGCCGACAACCACGCTGACGCTCTCCGCCGAAACCCTGCCGGATGTGCAGGCCGGATCGGTCGTGCTGTATCGCAAATTTGAAGTGGGCGAAGTCATAACCGTCACGCCGCGCGCGAACGCCTTTGACATTCAGCTGCATATTAAGCCGGAATACCGCTCGCTGCTCACCAGCAACAGCGTGTTCTGGGCCGAGGGCGGCGCGAAGGTGCAGCTTAACGGCAGCGGACTGACGGTACAGGCATCCCCGCTCTCGCGGGCGCTTAAAGGGGCTATCAGTTTCGATAACCTCGCGGGTGCAGGTGCATCAGCGCGCAAAGGCGATAAACGGGTACTGTTCCCGTCGGAAACCGCCGCGCGCGCCGTCGGCGGGCAGATCACGCTGCACGCGTTTGATGCCGGAAAACTCTCTGCGGGTATGCCGATCAAATATCTGGGCATCGATATTGGGCAGGTGCAGGATCTGAAACTGATCACCGAGCGTAACGAAGTGCAGGCTAAAGCGGTGCTTTATCCGGAATATGTGCAGACCTTTGCCCGTACCGGTACACGCTTCTCGGTGATCACCCCGCAGATTTCCGCGGCTGGCGTTGAGCATCTGGATACTATTTTGCAGCCTTATATCAACGTCGAGCCGGGGCGCGGTAACGCGCGCCGCGACTTCGAGTTACAGGAAGCAACCATTGCTGATTCCCGTTATCTCGACGGCCTGAGCATTGTGCTGGAAGTGCCGGAAGCCGGTGGTCTGAATATCGGGACGCCGGTGCTGTTCCGCGGCATGGAAGTGGGGACGGTGACGGGCCTGACGCTGGGCACGCTGTCAGATCGCGTGATGGTTGGTCTGCGGATCAGCAAGCGCTATGAGCATCTGGTGCGTAATAACTCCGTCTTCTGGCTGGCCTCCGGTTATTCGCTGGACTTTGGCCTGACCGGTGGCGTGGTGAAAACCGGTACCTTCAACCAGTTCATTCGCGGTGGCATTGCCTTTGCTACGCCGCCGGGAACGCCGCTGGCACCGAAAGCGCAAGTGGGTAAACACTTCCTGTTGCAGGACAGTGAACCGAAAGAATGGCGTCAGTGGGGCACCGCCCTGCCACGCTAATCACACTGAGGCCCCGGCGTGTCTGCGTCGGGGCCTTTGTGCTACACTGCGCGCCTGTTTTTTTGCTGGTGAGACGCGAGTGGCACACAATTCTGTTTATCTTCCCGATGATTTTCTTACGCAAATGCGCCAGGCCATGCCGTCGCATCTCTCCTTTGAGGATTTTATTGCCGCCTGTCAGCGCCCGTTGCGCCGCAGCATTCGCGTAAACACCCTAAAGATCAGCGTGACGGATTTTCTGGCGCTGGTGGCCCCCTATGACTGGCATCTGACGCCGGTGCCCTGGTGTGCGGAAGGTTTCTGGATCGAACGCGAGGATGAAGATTCCGTGCCGCTCGGCAGCACCGCAGAACACCTGAGCGGCCTGTTTTATATTCAGGAAGCCAGCTCCATGCTACCGGTCGCCGCGCTTTTTGCCGGTGATGAGGCGCCGACGCGGGTGATGGACGTTGCCGCCGCGCCGGGCTCTAAAACCACGCAAATCGCTGCTCGCATGAACAATCATGGCGCGATCCTCGCCAATGAATTCTCAGCCAGCCGGGTGAAAGTGCTGCATGCCAACATCAGCCGCTGTGGCATTCATAACGTTGCCCTCACCCATTTCGATGGCCGCGTATTTGGCGCCGCGCTGCCGGAAGCCTTTGACGCTATCCTGCTGGATGCGCCCTGCTCCGGTGAAGGCGTGGTACGCAAAGATCCAGATGCGCTGAAAAACTGGTCGGTTGCCAGTAATCTGGAGATCGCCGCCACCCAGCGCGAGCTGATGGACAGCGCCTTCCATGCGTTACGTCCCGGCGGCACGCTGGTGTATTCCACCTGTACGCTCAATACCGAGGAAAACGAAGCCATCTGTCAGTGGCTGAAAGCGCGCTATCCCGACGCCGTGGAATTTGAATCGCTGGCGACGCTCTTCCCGGATGCAGAAGCGGCACTCACCGCTGAAGGTTTTCTGCACGTGTTCCCGCAGATTTACGACTGTGAAGGTTTTTTTGTGGCGCGCCTGCGTAAAACGGCCTCCGTGCCGCCGTTACCGGCCCCGACCTACAAAGTGGGTAATTTCCCCTTCGCGCCAATGAAAACCCGTGAGAGTGCGAATGTCGTGCAGGCAGCAAGCAGCGTGGGGCTCCACTGGGACGCGCAGTTGCGGTTGTGGCAGCGCGACAAAGAGATCTGGTTATTCCCGGCGGCCATCGAACCAATGATCGGTAAAGTGCGCTTCTCCCGTCTCGGCATCAAACTTGCCGAGGTGCATAACAAAGGTTTCCGCTGGCAGCATGAGGCGATCATCGCCCTCGCCGGTACCGCCAACCCGCTGGCCTTCGAACTGACGCATCAGGAAGCTGAGGAGTGGTATCGCGGGCGTGATGTCTATCCGCAAACCACACCGTCGCAGGATGATGTGATCGTGACTTTCCAGGGACAACCGCTGGGGCTGGCCAAAAAAATCGGCTCGCGGCTGAAAAACAGTTATCCCCGTGAACTGGTGCGCGACGGGCGTTTGTTCGCCGCGAAGGCATAGTGTGCAGAAAAAATTAAGCACATTCTGACTGGCACATTCCGCTTAAGTGAACCAGGCTAAAAAATGGGTGACTTTACTGGTCGTACCACTATAGCAACTTAACGGAGAGCATTATGACGAAAACCAGCGTGCGAATTGGCACCTTTGAAATCGATGATGCTGAGCTGCAAGGCGAACAGCAGGGTGAACGAACATTGCGTATTCCATGCAGCTCCGATCCGGATCTGTGCATGCAACTTGATGCCTGGGATGCGGATACCAGCATACCGGCGCTGCTGGATGGCGAACACTCAGTGCTGTACCGCGAACATTATGATGAGCAGTCTGATACCTGGATTATGCGCCTTGCCTGATCCAAACAACCCGTCTTCCGGACGGGTTATTTACTCCGCTTATTTCCCCCGCTCAGTTTCATCCCCTACACTTACCTTACGTTAGCCCGATCTGAGGATGGAATGTTCGCACTGGTATTATTTGTTTGTTACCTGGATGGTGGGTGTGATGACATCGTGGTCGATGTTTTTAACACCGAACAACAGTGCCTGGTGGCCATGGACGAGCAGCGTTTGCGGCACGGCGGCTGCTACCCGGTTGAGGATTTTATCGATGGCTTCTGGCGCCCGGCGCAGGAGTACAGCGATTTCTGACCCAGAGATCTGAATATTGCGCGGCGGGCTATTCCGCAGGCGCAATAATACGTTTCTCAGTAGTACTTTTTAACACGCCTCCGGCGATAATGTTTATATCAGATTAACCTCAATCAACCTTAAACAAAGCGGAAATAAAGCCGCCGCAGCCATTAACTTATTTTTGTCAGACCTCCAGAATAGTCAAAAAATAGCGAGGTCATTATTATGACAAATACCACCCTGCACATTGATGCGCCCTCATCGCCGCATCCGCACCTTATTTCCGACCTGATCCATGGCCGCGTCACGCCTGGCCCGATCTGGCGTAAACGCGACTACCGCATCAAATTTTTACTGCGATCCCTGCTGTTCTGGTCATCGACGGTCAAAATGCTCGACAGCCTCTCCAGCCGTCCAGGTTTCGACCGTTTACTGAGCGCCCAGATTACGCTGCCGAGTAAATCGCACCGGCAGTACCTGACGCGCGGTCTGCGCGCCGGGCAACGCGCTGACGCCATTATCAGCCATTATGACTATATCGACAGCCTGCGCTCTGCACTGCTGGCAGATGCCCTTACCGCGGCCACGCCGGTATTGCTGCTGGAATTTACCGGCAAAGACGATGCCCCTTTTTCACTTTACGCGTCCTGCGCCAGCAAAGCCGAGCGTGAAGGTGAAAGCACGCTCTGGCTGTATGGCGCAGAACAGACGCTGTTGGCCAGCGTCACCTTCAGCGTAGTGAACGAAAACGGGCAACGAGCACTGGTGATAGGCGGTTTACAGGGACCGCGCCGTTCGGTATCCCATGACGCCATTAAGCATGCTACCCGCGCCTGTTACGGTATTTTCCCGAAACGCATGCTGATGGACGTGCTCTGGCAAATGGCGGCACTGACGGATATCAGAGCCGTGTACGGCGTCAGCGATAAAGGTCATGTGTTCCGTGCCCTGCGCTACCGCTTCAGTAAAGGGCGGCATTTCCATGCCAGTTACGATGAGTTCTGGGCCTCTCTTGACGGCACGCAGGATAACGTCTGGCGCTGGAAACTGCCGCTACAGCTGGAACGAAAGTCTCTTGACAGCATCGCCAGCAAAAAGCGCGCCGAGTACCGCCGCCGTTTTGCGTTGATGGATGATGTACAGGGTCGCCTGCGCGCGCTGTTTGATTAATCATCACCCGCCGGGCTGCGTCTGGCGGGGTTGCAGGCTGTCTGTTATTGTCTTAAGGCGGGTAACACTTATGACAAGGTAGCGGTATGCAAAATTTTGATGAGTTGTGGAAGGCGATTGAAAAGCGAGTGCGTGAAAACAACGACATTCCTTTTGCTGAAATGGAAAACGAAGACAGTAACCTGGGTAATGCCACCCGACAACGTATCGCACAGATATTCATCCTCGAAGTGCTGCTTTCCCGACATCGCGATAAATATGCCAGCGTTTACGTGCCGCTGTCAGGCGAAGAAGCGCTGTACCACCTGATATTCAAGCGCACCGGGTGGAAACCTTTTGAAATTAAACAGCTGTCATTTAATGATGCCATGTTTGTGATCGCGGAATTATTCCGTGAGGAAAGCCTGCCCGTCGAGGCGCGTGAAATGCTGCTCGCCCAGGGCGTTCGTGATACGTTCTTCCCGGTATTTGATTTCTCAGAAAAAGACTGGTCACCACGCGAAAACGCCCTCTTCCTGCAACGCTGATTTATCCCTTCCCGCGTCGCCGCGGGGAGTGGCCATTTTTGGTTACACCTCAATTTTAACCATCGTTTTTTCACGATCGATATAAATACAGCGGTTCCGCCCGGTTTCTTTGCCGTGATATAACGCCTTATCCGATCGTTCCAGCACCTCACGCAATACTTCGTCTTCCTCAATTCGGGTCAGCCCGGCGGTAAAAGTGATCATAATTTTATGCCCGGACACATTCATAACTTTACCGGCAATTAATTTGCGAATGCGCTCGGCGGCAATACAGGCTTCTTTATGCGTGGCTGCATGTAAAATAATAATAAATTCTTCGCCACCATAGCGATACACCGTCTCGCTTTTTCTGACATTATCTTCCAGCGTCAACGCCAGGGAACGCAATACCCCGTCGCCGACCAGATGCCCGTAATTATCGTTTATTTTTTTGAAGTGATCGATGTCGAGTAATAACGCATACAGTCCGGTCTGGCTGAATTGATCCACCATGCCGGCAAAAGAGTCATCCAGCGTGCGGCGTAACGGCAGGCCGGTCAGCGTATCGTAGCTGCTGCGTAATTGCAGCAGATGGGTTTTGTACTCTGTCAGGGAGGCATTAAAGGCCAGCAGGGCCGACTCGAAACGCTCGAAACGTTCACAGGATGCCTCGCCTCGGCGCACCGCCTCCACCAGCGCCCGGCAGGTAAAATGGATATCGGTATGCTTGCGATCAATATTGAGCAGAAAACTCCTGTCATTGCGATCTTCCGCCAGATGTTCATTGATCCACTGACCAAAATCACAAATCTTATGCGCATCGCAGCAGGTCAACTCCGGCATCACGGCATTTTTATTGGCGATAAAATGCAGGACTTTTACCAGCCATTTAAAATGTGCTTCCGACGAATTATTCAGCCCAAGAATAGCTGAGTCAATATAGCTGTGTTTTTTGTTCATATATAACCTTTGTGAATATTTACGCGCACAGAAAATAATAAAATGACCCGCGAAAATACCACACATTAATTAGTTTTATTTAACCTTCCCGTGCCGCAAAAATAACTTTGTCAGCGCCGCCACGCGGGATGAACGCAAAAAGCGCCAAAAAAGGGGTTGGATACGCTACAAAAAACGTTTACCTTGTAACCCATGGCAGGCAAACGGCGCTGCAAAGCCACCTGCTTGCCAGGCTTTTGATGTGAAAAAAGAATAAAAAAAGACCGAATACGATTCCTGTTTATGATTCACTAACTAATAATTCAGTAAAATCAATTAGTTAACCCCCTAAACACCCCAAGGTAAGCGTTGCTACAAGTATCATTAAGTTCTTTCAAGATCAGTCACTTGCCAATTCCCTCGAGTATTCGACGAGTAGATTTCGAGGAAGGTTAGGCTCGACAATTCATTTTATGGGGCTGGCATCCACGCCTACCGGCGAATCGGGAATATACTAAAATTTAGCTCCTTGACGATCGGCAAATCAAGCTATCTCGTTGTATAGCATAGCAAGAGCATTTTCTACTTCATTTGCTATACTCAATGGGTACGATGACTCTAAAACAAAGCTTGCTCCAAAACTGTTTATTAAAGACAACAGCACGTATATATCAGCAGTGCATGCTGTTAACGATCTGTGCATTTTTTCAAAAAGACTTGGTGATAATGAGATGGCATTTGAGTGTTTGCTGTGGGCTTGGAGCGGAAATTGCCATGTGCGTCAGATCATAATAGGAAAAATGAAAGTCATATCAGATACCCTGTAACCAGAATCTACATCCTTTAATGCTGGGTGATGGCCCGCTCTGAAATATCCTACCAAAATGAGGTCAGTTATTCCTATTATATCTTATATCATGTTTGAGAGCAGGGCCGTCTCACCTGTATTTTATACGTTCCTCGGCTGAACTTTAGGATCAAAGTTGTCAAAACCACCTTCAATATACCACCTTTCTTTCAGTAATTGAGTGTACAATGCAAATTCCCATGAGTCAGGCCTATGTAAGACAGCCTTCAAATGAATCCTGATTTCCGAATCAACTCCATCCCAATCCTTAGTTTCAATCATTTTTTGAAAGGAGTTTTTCATATCGTATAATTTAACTAATGCATGTGAAGTATAGAGTTCATTTAACTTTAATCTAGTGAAATGACTTTTAAGTTTAGCAAGTTTTAGCTTTTCCATTTTTTCATCTTCGATACATTGAAAACTTATTTCAATAGGGTTTTTGTTTAAAATCACCATTTGCATCCATGTACATTTTGAAAAATCATCATAATATGGATGAATGAATTGCTTGTGAGCCTTATTAGGCATTGTATGCCTTTTCTTTTTATTGCACCGCGCACAAATAGGAACCAAGTTTTTTGTATACACTGAGAATTCATAGTAGCTGTTTTTGGGGAGATGATGATCAAGTTCTGTAACTGTACTTTCAGCACACATAGGACACTTTGAAAAAAGCGGAGATGCTAAAATTCGGTCATAGGTGTCTCGGCAAACGCCTTCTGAGCCAACAAATTGCTCTGTATATAGTTTTTCCATGTAATCTTGATCAAAATTTCCACAAGGTGTAGAACGCGATATATTTATTACATTACCATTTGTCATTTTATTATCGAAATCAGTGAACCTTTCAGCCAAAATACTTTTCATTTGCATGATTTCAAGAGGTGTAACTATACCTTTTGCTTGGGCACATTTTTCGAAAATCTTAACGTCATCATCATTTGGGCAAGCTATCGAGTACATGTTAGGCCTCACTCTTTTTAATTTTCAATAGTGAGCGAGCTAACGCACGACCTTCCGCTCCTAACCTTTCCTCAAAATAATCATAAAGTGTTTCAAAATCATCAAACTTTTCCACTGCATCAGTGACCATTTTGTAAAACCCAGTGTCAGTAACTTCATGATTGAAAACTTCGCCTGTAAGAGTACCTACATTTTCACCAAATGTTTCAATTTGTGGTCGATTAGCTTGAATATAAAGTTTCGTTCTATTAAGTATCCAGGCGCAATCTGAACGAACCTCTTGAAGTACAACAGGTGAATGAGTTGCGACAATAGCGACACCATTTCTATCACTCATTAGATCTGAAACAGCTCGTATATAGGCAGAAATTAGTGGTGGATGTAAATGCGCCTCTGGCTCATCAATCAAGGTTAGAGACCTGTCTTCAGTTACCTCAACCAGTTTTGTAATACTTATCAAAGTAACTAAATGTCCCGAACTAAATTTATGGAGATATTTATGCATCTCCTTTTTCCAATCTTCATTATGAATTTGTATATTCGAATCCGCAAGCTTTGATATTTCTACTTCTTTAAATAATGGATCGTTTTCAAGAGTTTGTAAACACGCTTTCCACCTTTCTTTTCTTGCACCAATTAAACATTCAAGCATACTCATACAGAATTCATTGTGTAACGTATCAAACGATTTTGGAACTAAACGTCCACTTTCTTTTTCCTTTTCCATTAAGCCGATGTATTGATATTTAATGCCTGTTGGAATCTTGGTTATTTCAACTGGTCCAAATTTGTCAAATGGACTGTATGATAATAATGTTAATGATGTAAAATAATTAGGCTGATTAACCAATTCTCCATCTTTCGGAACAAGAAGCCATCCAGCGAATTCTTCAGGTATCGCATTCTGGTTGATAATCCCTTTAATGAATCCGGCAAAAAGAGTTGTTTTCCCAACTCCATTCCTGCCTATAATAGCATGAATATTACTTGGTGGTACTGAATTAGGTTGGATGCTAAAATCTAATATGACCTTTTCGTTTTTGTGATCTTTATATGGGAACATATATGCAAAACTATAATTGGCGGATGAGTTATCACCCTTAGCCAATTTATGCAAAGCATCCAAAAGATGCCTTTCACTTATATCTCGCATTACTGAGTTTATCATTGCTGGATGTAATTTGTAATTGTCATAAATATCAATGCTATAAGCAACATCTCTTAATGCTACCAGAATATCTTTTTTAACTGTTGTGGGCAGGAGATTAAGAGTTTCATAGTAATTCTCGCTTTGACCTAGAGAAAAGTAATCGTGGTCTAACTTGTCAAATTCATTATCTATTATTGGCTTGCTAAAAATCTGTTTTTCTTCATTGCTCTCACATTCAGCCTCAGACTTCATCCTACCTTGGCCAATCTTTATTGAACCAAGTACTGTAACGCTAGTATCATTACCACAATATATTAAATTAAATTGCGTTTGCCAATAATACCAATCATTCCAGTTATCTCTTATTAAGTACACAGTATTTTTTTGCCACGCGTTAGGTGTGGAATCAACTTTCAGAAACTTCATTTTTAAATCCTTTATAGATGGTGAAGTCAATCATTGCCCTGCAATGATTCAGTAGAAATGAATAATCGCTGTAAAATTAAAAATAGATTTGCATATTTTACGGCCATCATATGTTACTCAGTACTAGCCTAAAAGTTTTTTTAATTTCACAATTCATTCCCTAATTATTTTCACAGAGATTCGCTGCGGTCGTTATATAAAAATGCACCTTTTCTTCAAAGGTGAATTATTAAAAACACATTTATTACATAAAGTAAATGCATGCATCATGATTTTTTTAATTTTGCAAGTTTCCTGACCTTGATCAAAACTTAGTAAACCAATCAGAAAAATCAAAGTCACAAATTTCTCCTTTCAGGCCATGCCACTAGGTGATGACAGATAAGGGCTTTACTTGGTGCATGAAACATTAACGTTTCAGCAAGTTACCTCAAAAGAGCGTAATGGTATGCTGAATATCACGTAGTAAACAGACGTTATGTGAATACTAATGTCCTTATGCCATACGGTTAAGTCACGATGGTGCCGTTTACTCACGATATGTGATCTTTTCATTCATAACAACCGCTGCCCTCTTCAGATTGAGCCTGCTTAAACTTTAGGCAACGATAATTAACATTTATAAAATGAAAATTGGCAAGGACAACTCGCAGATCTTTTAACCTCGTCGTATAGCATGGAGACAGCATATCCCGCTTCATCTGCTATGCCGATTAGACGCTCAGTCCGGCATAATACAACATGTCTCTTTGCTGTTTTGTGAGCCTGGCCATAAACGTAATCAGCGTGCCGCTTTCTGCCCAAGGCGCGTTGTCATCAAACAGATTGAGGTGGACCCATGTTTATGAAAAATTACCTACATGATTTTCACGTTATGATATCGGTGACCATCTCTACTCAAGATCAAGGCTTAATGTCGCGCCCTGCGGGCCGTAACGAAACTGTGCTTTACTGATGTGCCACTCCCGATCTTCCACGCTGCCGAAGCCTTTCGTGGTGATCCGGCACTGCGCCGTCAGGCTGATCAGTTCCGGCATCAGCGGCATCTCAAGATTCATCTGGCGCAGTTTCTTTTTGTTCTTTACCGTCATGCCGGCGGCGATCTCTTTTGCGGCCTCGAGGTTGTACATGGTCACCTCTTCATGCACCACCGGATCGCCGCTACCGACGGTGATGGATTTGACCTTTCCGCCGTCGGTGAGATCGTGATAGCGGATCACGTGCGTCCCGCCTTCGTTTTTGCTGCTGTCCGGATGGTCTGAATTATTACGAAAGCTCCAGCGCGATACCTGTGAAGGGGTGATGATCACCATCCTGATATCGTTGCCCTTACTGGTTTTTGTGGCCTCGCGTGGCATCACCACCCAAGTGTCATGGGTGACCTTACTCACTGCGCCATAACGGGCCGCGAGTCTGGTCACCAGATTCATGTCGCTTTCGCCAGCCTGGTCTTCATGTTCGATATTTTTCGCTGCCAGCGTCTCATCGATGCGCGCCGTCAGCCCGTGCTCTGAGGCAACCGTGTTCAGCAGGTCACCCAGCGTCACGTTCATCCAGCTGCGGTGTTTCTGGGACTGCAGGGTGCCGTGCCCTTTTGCGGATGATTTTGAGTACGCACGGGCGGTGACCTGCACGATGCGCGGAGCGCCCGCGCTGGCACCAGATGCGGTGCTGTCCACCACAAACGTGCCCTTGCTCACCCGCCGGGTACCAAAGCCCAGACTGAGCGACACCTTTACCCCCTTTGCTGGCAGCGCCAGCTTTTCATCGACTACCGCAAAGGACACTTCATCGCTTTTTTTCTCCCCGGCACCATAATCCGTCAGCGTCAGGTTGACCAGGTTAGCCGCCACCAGGGTGGTAATATCTTTACCCTCAACGGCGAGGGTAAACGCCGGTTCCTGGTCTGACTGTCCGGCTGCAGGGGGGTTAGTCACTCCCATAAAACGTGCTCCTCCTGCGGCTGTATGGTTTCAGATGCACTGATGGCCGGCAGGTTAATTTCCACGCCGGCAGGGAAAACTTCACAGGTTGTCAGGTCGTAATTGGCGGGATCAAACATCACCGCCTCCACCACACCATCGGTGGTGCCATAGTGTTTCCGGCAAATCGTATCGAGGCGATCGCCATCACTGGTTTTGTATTTCATAGCGGGGATTCACTGTTTCAGAGGGAAGGCATATCAAACGCGTTATTGCCGGAGAAGCTCTCGCCGCCGGGCAGACTTTTCAGAAAAGCGTCATACACACTTTTACCGACGTCTTCCGTATTTTGTCCGGGTGCGGCATTCACCGTGATGGTGACATTAGGGTGATTATTGATTGTCTGGGTAGGTACCGGGCGAAAAGGAACAGCAGAAAGACCGGTAGTTGTGGGATCGCCAGCCGCATCCTTAACGCCTGTTCTCGCGGCCTCCCGCTGCGCTTTGCGCTCCCGAATAAGCTTTTCTACAACTGCTGGATCCTCAAATCGCTGCGCCTTAAACCATCCGGCAAGATCCTTGTCTTCAGCCAGCGATTTTGCACCGGCGACAGGGTTACCGTTTGAGAGATAATCAATTATTTGTTGCTGATCGCGTGTTATCTGCTCTTTGTCCGGAAGCAACCATTGCAGTTTTTCAGCAACCGCCATCACCACATCTGCTACTTTTTCAACGCCATCACCGAATTTCACCATGCCATCCCACAGGCGCTGCGGCCCGGTTTTACCGTTCCCGTCTGGCTTTATCCAGTCAATGACTGCGCTGGTAATCTTAGGCTGCATATCTTTGATCCACTTCGCCAGCCCCACGGAGGCATCATCAATGGAGGGAACCAGTTCCTTAGTGATTTTCCCCACCGTGTCCTGCATACCGCTTTCCGCCACACCCCACAGCCGGTTTACCGCCGTATTGGCCTGCATTGCCCCTTCTGCGCCCTCCTGAGTCAGCAGGTTGTAGCGATTCGCCTCCTGCATCGCCTGGTTATACGTTTTGTCGATGGTGTGAAGGCCGGTAAGCAGTTTATTGGCTTCCCCTCCCATCAGCTGGTCAGCCAGCGATGCAGCGGCTGCCCCGTTTTTCATGGTGGACAGTTTCTGCATGAGAAGGTCAAAGGCTTTCTGCCGTCCCATCTTCATCACAACGCCTTTTGACAGGCCCAGCTGTGTGAGCATCGGGTTAAGCGTTTTTTCGTTACCGTCCTCCCAGATTTTATTGGTGCCTTCTTCAGCCAGGTCTCCGTAGTTCTCCGCATTCAGTCCGAACTGCGCGGCAAGCGCGCCGCCGGCTTTATACTTCTCAATGTTCATGCCATAGCCGCGCGCCTGGCCCAGTTCTTCTGCCGTCTGAGCGTTAAGCATGATCGGGGACGCTATTGCTGCGGCGCCACCGGCAAGCACGCCGGCAGACGCCCATTTCCCGATATTCATTAGGCCGTGGCCCATACTGCCCGCCAGTCTGCCGCTGCCCCGCATGGCAAGCCCTGCACCGGCGCGCATGTGGTTGCGGATCCGCGCCCTCCGAACTTCCACCCGCTCTGCCCGTTCAGCCACCTCGATTTCCCGGCTCATGGAGTCAGTAAGCCTGTCCTGCACACGCCGGGCGTGTTCAAGTTCACGGGCAATATCGGCATACCGCCTTTTAAGGCGGGACGTATCCCTGCCCGCCAGAGTGGCCTCCTGGATACTTTTTTTCAGCGTATCCTGCGCGCGGCTCAGTTTTTCCGTTTCACCCGCCGCCCCGTTCAGCGTGCGCGCCAGTTGCTGGCCCCATGCCGTCTGCAGTGTGCGGTTACGCGCGGTTTCCGTGCCGATCCCTTTCAGTGCTTTATTCAGCGCCCCGGTGGCCCCGGTGAAGCTGCTGTCTATCCGGGCACCGAAGTTGATCGTGGTCCGTAGATTAGTGTTGGCTGCCATTTTTACTCCGCTTGATCGCCTGCTGGCGGAACGTCCGGTAAACGCTTACCGGCAGCGCCAGCTGCTCGGCAAGCGTCAGCCGGCACCAGTAATGAATACCGGGATGATCGGCTATCAGCTGTTGTTCTGTCGTTCCGCCGGCGGGAGCAAAAAATCGTTAAACGCCTTCACCAGCTGCTGATAGTCATATGACGGCAGGCCGTATAAATCTTCCGGCGCGCGGCCACACAGGGAGGCGATCATGGCCAGCTCCTTCTCCATAAAATCGCCTCTGGCTTTTTCGAACATGATTTTGTCGCGTACGGTGGGTTCGCGGACGGTCAGACTGGTAACGGTTTCGCCGTTCAGATCAACGGGGCGTGACAGGGTAACGGTGGTGGTGGTTGCCGGATAATTCATGAATAATTCCTTATGTTTCTGTTTTTCAGGTAATAAAAAACCCCGCACTGCTCACACAGTCGGGGCCGAATTTTTTCTCAGTGCATCACATCAGCAGCGCGTCTTTTTCGTCGGCCAGAACGTTCACACCGTTCACCGCGCGGATCATGTTCTGCGGGTCGATTTCGTACACCGCTTTATTGTCGACCGTCAGTTTGTAATAACTGAGGTTCAGCGTGGCGCTCATCCCCACACCTTCCTTGCTGTCGGATCCATGCTCATCCGGTGTCAGCGTGCCGATAATCCCCTGCATTTCGTCCACGAACGTGTGCAGGCTGCCGTTACTGTCCTTATAAGTCCGGCGCGCCTGTACGCGGGTGGTGCTGCCGGGAATAAAACCGAACAGCGCCAGCACGTCACTGTCTGCGGATACCTTAAATTCGCAGCTCATCGGCTCCATGCCGTTATCCACCGGCATCGCCATGTCCATCCAGGCTGTTTTATAGTTGCCGATGGTGGCCGCAAGCGCCGGCGGCGTGAAAGACTGTAGTCCGGCAATGCGCGTGCCGTCCTGGGTGTACAGGGCGCTTTTGCTGTAGACGTAGGTAAGTTCCATAGGGACTCCTTATGCGGCCATCACTTCGGTGACGGTGTAGGTGTTATCGATCGCGTAGGTCAGGGTGATTTCTTCTGCCGGTGATTTCGGCGCGAACGCTATATTGAAATAAATTTTGCCGGCTGCCAGAGACTCCGCGGTATTCAGCTCCGGATCCAGTTCACAGCGCCCGCCATTAATCGCCCCCAGTTTTGTCTGGCTGCGCAGGTAGCTGTTAACCGAACCCAAAAGCGAGGTGGCAAACGCCTTATCAATCGGGCGATCAAGGTAGTTTTTCGTCACCATCACCTGAATGGAATCCTGCAGCATGTCAGCGGTCCGGCGCACCGCCTCAAAGCGCCACTGCGGATCGGATGAGCACAGGCGGTTACCCCAGTGACGGTAGCCGTCCAGCTGGATGATAGTGGAGACGTTCTCCTGGTTAAGCTGGTTGGCCACGCAGTTTTCATCCCCGATAAGCCAGGTATCCACCTGCTCCAGACCGGTAAAGCCCAGCACCTTCTGGTTGGACTTAGACCACCACCAGCCCAGCTCACTGTCGATGCGCACACGGTGGCCGGCTGCGGCAGCAGAATACGGACGGGAAATACTCTCCCCCGTCACGTCGCTGGTGACCATAATGCGCGGGCGCAGCATCTCCACGCGGGCACCGTATTTCTTCGCCCGCTGCGCCACCTCCACCGCCGTGGCACCGGTGGGTGAATCCAGATAGGTCACCGCGCGCAATTTTGTGGCCATGCTCTCGAGCGCCTTGCCCACGCTATCGTCCGTGCTCCACTCCGGCGCGATAAGAATGCGCGGCTGATAGTTCAGGCTGCCCTGCGCCAGCTGCAGCGCTTCGATGCCCTGCAGGATGTTTGCGCGCTGCTGATTCTCTTCCTCACTGGCTTCAACCCTTACCAGCACCACCAGTGCGCCGGTCTGGGCCAGGATGTCCTGCATATCGGCGTACAGCGTGCCGGTCGTGCCCAGCTTTTTCGCCTGTGTCCTGCTGCCGGAAATAATCGTCGGTTTATACAGCGGAAACGGCTCGTCCGTGCCCCCGGAAAGCGATGTGGCCGGCAGTTCAGCCACCACACCAGCGCCGGTCGTGCCCGCATACAGCGCGGCGGTTATACCGGCATCCTTCAGATCGTTAACGACTTTCACGACCTCTGATGCCGTTGCGTTAATGACGCCTTCCTCATTGGTTCCGAGCGTGATCGTCAGGAGACTGTCCGTAAATAGCGCTTTCGTGACGGCTCCCGTGGCCTCGTTTTCATCCGTTGCTTCTGTCGGTTCCCCCGCCACCATCACCACTTTCAGCTTCTTGCCACCGGTACCGGGACTGGTCGCGGTAAACGTCAGGGCATTGTCAGCCAGCACGCTGCCGGTAATCAGGCTGGCCGCCGTGCCCTGCTCCGCATCCGGTGCTGTCCCCACCAGGCCAATAACGGACAGATTTACGTTCGTGACAGCCTTTGTGGCGCTGTCTTTTTCCTTCGTGCGTACACCGTGAAGGTCCATATTTTCTCCATAAAAAAACCGCCCGGCGTGGGCGGTGATATTGCAGAACAGCGCAGATTGATCGCTGATAACGATCAATTCCTGGCGTATCGATCTGCGAAACCAATTTGAGTTAAGTCACATAACCATGATTCCATTGCGGGAATGTTTAATGGAATGAAAATCAATGAATAAGAAGAAAGTCAGCCTGGTCGCTACATACAACGCAAATAACAGGCACGTTGTTGAATCTTTGTTAACGAATAACGCAGCAAAAGACCTGTACGAACTCATTCTGGTAAACGAGGGTAATGCAGAGGATATTATTCATCCTGGCGCAATATCTCTGCGGGTAACTACTTTCAAAGCCCATTGTGAGCCACTTGTTATGGCCATTGGTGCCCACTATGCCAGCGGCGATGTCATTGTCCTTTGCCGGAAACCAGACTGTATTACTGACAAGGTGTGCAGAAAATTCCACAAAGCCAGACACCACCATAGCCCCGTAGATGGTCTTTATGTTTTTATGAAATCAGACCTACCCTGGGAATATGAAATCGACACGGGTTTTGTAAAAGGAAATAAAGGGCGTTTCATTAACCTTGAATGGGAAGCTGTAAATCATGTGGAAAGGTAATCCTCACATTGAATTTATTTTTGCTGTCTTTACTGCTGCAGTTGTTTTCACCGCACTGGTTTTACTGACAGTGGACAGCTGGATTTTAATAAGACAGTTTATGAAATCCAGAAAAAATAAGGGGCAGTGATGCCCTTTTGATGTTTACACCATCGCCTGATCCGGCCAGTTAACATCAGGCGCATTTTCAGGATTTATCGCCTCAAGTGCTTCGATATAATCCAGGGTGGCCTCAAGCCTTTCTCTCTCCTCATCCGTCAGTGCTCGCCCGTTCATCTGCTTTAACTGAATGACCGCCAACGACTGCATAGCATTTGAGATAAGCTTCTTTTTTTTCTGCTCCGCCAGTTGAACATAATCAACTGACGGTTCTTTCAGTACCGGATAACCATCTTTATCACTCACAATCTGTTTACCTGCGGACTGGCCTGCAAGTAATGCCTGCCACTCTTTAACAGTAAGCTCCACACAATCAGAAGGGAAAGTGCCTTTTTTTTCATATATCTCCCTGTCGCCACTCCAGATAAAACCGCCCAGCTCATGGCTGTAATAATAGAATTCATCTTTCATATTAATATCCGACTGCAAAAATAAGAGGTGCAACACGCCCATGACTACCGTATGCGAGGTTTGGCATGACATTACATGAAGCATTTGACCAGTTCACCATTTGGTAATTCTGTTCACAATTTGCATTGTTATCCGGATTGAGGGTTGAGACACTCGCAAACAGACAGGCATTTGGAAAGGCCACCGGGAAATTTATCAGTTGTGTCGCATCACCTGTAGTTTCACCGCCTAAACACCACTGCAAATACATTCCCGTTGTCGGATCATGAAACCACCCGTTGCCTCCGGCGGCCCAGTTCGGTTTATTGGCAAAATTTAGACCTACCCATTCAGCCGTAGCGAAGCCGTTAGCATTTACCCATGCTACCGTAGCGAAATTACCGTCCACATAATCCCGACGGGCGAGGTATATGATCGCTTCACTGTCAGCGTGTCGCATATACGGGCTTTCGGCATCCCCCGCCACAAAGCCAGCCACCCGGCAAAAATCACGGGTTATCGAGTTTGTATCGTCGCCGGTAGGCTTAGCTATCGTGTCATAATTCCTCGCCCACGCTGACCACTCATCGCCGTAAAAAGTGCGGGTGTACGTTCTCCCGGCGCGGTATTGCGTGTAAACCTGAATTATTCCCGCGGCTTTCTTCACCTCAAGCGATCCGGCGCTAAGCTCCGGGTAGTTAGATCCATTTGCGGCACTGTGATCGGACGGTTGAAAATAAAGTCCCGGCGTAGTGATGTCGTTTAAATTCTCAACGTCGCCTAACTGCACAGCGCCGCCGTAAATATCCCACGGCGTCACCACCACGTCTGCGGTCAGAGGATGACCGTTAACGGTGCGCCCCGACGGAACTGCATCAACATCTGCCGGTGTCAGCGTGAGATCAGCTGTCAGATCGTGTCCGTTGATTTTTCGCGGCAGCGGCACATAAAGCTGATCGCCCTCTTCTTTTGTCAGCCAGGCACCATCGGTGACGTTCAGCGTCACATCTGCGGTGTCAGACACGGCCAGCTGCGCCAGAATCTCCAGTGACGCCGCATAGCCGGTATCGGGTGCAGGCTTTGGCTGGTCGGGATAGTTTCCCACCGCATACAGCGTGTCACCGGTATAAATGCCAATCCCCCGGATGGTGTAGCCCCCGCTTGAGGCCGGAATGATGCACTGCGCCACCAGTACCGCGGGATCGTCCGCGCTCACCGCCAGCGAACTGATGTCACCCCGGTACACCTCATTCGCCAGCGCGGTTAATGTCGGATCCGGGGTAAAGGCCGCACCGCCATCGCACACACCGAAGGCGGTTAATACCAGCGGTTCGCCGGCGGCATGCGCCGCAGCTTCCAGCGCCGCGCCTGCATCAGTTATCAGAATGTAAAAGTCAGCCATCACGTCTTTTTGCCTTAATGGTTACTGATTGATGAGTGAAAAATGCCCCGCCCGCCCAGGCTTTCCCTGTGATGCCCTGCTCGGTAATGCTGATCCCCGACAGCAGGCTGCGGGCGTTTTTGGCATCGTTGACCTGCGAGGTCAGTTTTGCCAGCGTGGCCTCTGAAATGCTGTTTCCGTGAATTTCCACCCGGAACGTGTAGGGCTCAGCCGGGGGCGAGTCACTGAACCACTCGATCACATCACAGGGGTAATCAACGGCAGCCAGCGCACGTCTTACGGCTCCCACGGTTCCACGCCGTTTATTTACGGCAGCGGCGCTTTTTATCACGCTGCGCTTTTGCGCTTCGGTCCAGCTTTCATCCCACCAGGTGATCGCATATTCCCACGCAAGCCAGGGAAGCAGCACCGCCGGACAGGTGTCAGGATTTTTTATGCTGCGGATATCGAGGGGGAGATCGCCGGCGTGGGCCATCACCTGCTCAAGCGCCCGTTCTGCTGCGGTGGAATTGGGTGGCAGCAGTGACTTAATGCTCATCAGTCAGGCTCCTGTGTGCTGAGGGTGACGCTTTCACACCAGGCGGCCTGTCCCACCCCGACAGCCAGCGTCGCGGCAGGAGAACGCAGAATCACGTCATCCACGCCAGCCTGTTTCAGCGCGGCGTAAATACCGGCGATCGACACGTCCGTTTCAATTTTGTGTACGCTGGCGGTATAGCTGGCCAGCGCCTCCTTTGCTGCTGTCACCACCGCGTCGGTATCCGGGCCGGTGCTGATAACCAGCGTGGCGTCCACGCTGTAGCCGATAATTTCCGGTGCCTTCACGGTGACAAAATCCGTCAGCGGTCGGACATCCTCAGGACTCAGCGCGTCATTAACCGCCGCCAGCAGGTCAGCTGAAGGTGTACCGTCTCCCTCAGCGGAGAGCACATACACATCCACATAACCCGGCTCGGTGTCCGGCGGGCCGTAGGCATGCGCATCGAGTACGACACTCCCCACACCGCGGGCATAGTATTCATACGCCTCGCGGGCACCGGCGGTATTGCGCGCATACCATGAAAGGCGGATACGCTGCCGGTAGCTCTCATCATCCTCCATCACCGCCTCTGTGGGCGGGATGGTACTGTCATCGGCAGGGGTCACCACCTGACGCGCCACATCAAAATTCGCGCCGATTTGATCAAGGTCATCACCTTTCGCATAGGCCAGAAGTGTCGCCAGCACACCACTGTTAAACCGGGCAATATTGACCATTTCCCGGTAAACCAGTATTTCCAGCAGCTTCATGGCCGGATCGCTTTCCAGCAGCGCGTTAAACGTGCTGTCCAGGCCCTGCAGTTCTGCCAGCCGCAGTGCCTTCTGCTCTTTAAAGAGCGGCATTTCCAGCACCGACGGTGGCGGCAGCTGGCTCAGGTCAATGGTATTCAAACCGTCAGCCCCTCCAGTCGGATTAGTTTTTGCGTTTCGGCGTCAGTGGCCGCCAGATCAACGACGATCCGCCCGGCTCCCGTCCGGCTGGCCGTCACGGACTGCACGGTGATCCGCGGCTCCCATTTTTCCAGTGCCACCGCGGTGGCCATCACTGCGCGGATTTGTGTCAGCGCATCAGCCGGGGCGTCAACCAGTGCAGGTAAATCACTGCCATATTCCGGCAGCATCACCCGCGTGCCGGCGGGGGTGGACAGAATGTCCTGAACGGACTGGCGGATATGCGCCGTATCAGACAGCGCGGCACCGGTATTTCGTTTCATGCCTCGCATACAAATTCCTTACTTATGATAAAAACAGCCAATTTGTTCAAAGTTTTTTTAAAGTTAAAGCCAAAAAATTCACATTCGACGCAGTTTGAAACAACTGTCAGTATTTAATAACACTCCCCCATACAACCTGAGGTTAATATCATTTGAGAGGGAGAAGATGATGTTGAAAAAAGAGACTGAACACTTTCACAAGCTAATCATTGAAGATGTCACAAAGTACATAAAATTAAATGCATGGAATTCAAAATTAAATGGCATATCAGTATGCGAGCACAGTGGCTATTCCGTTGCATACATGGGAAGGATTTTCAAAAAACACTATGGGAGCAGCATTAAAGATTTCATAAAAAAAGAACACTTCGCATACCTGGAATATGAATTAAAATATACAGGTAAATCCATAGGGAATATTGCATCCTTCTCTAATTACGCCTCGCTTTCAGACCTTACCAAGCGCTTCAAACGTAGATATGGGATCCCCCCCAGCCAGTACCGCAGACGTTATTTCAAGATGAAGAATGATGGAGGCATAGAAAAGTAACTACATATTCGGATTTGGTTCACCAGTCGATTTCCCGTCATGACCGTTCGGGTGTTCATGCTCGTTATAGATAGCGCGTATTTCCTGCATGCTGCCTTTTTCATCCGATACGGTCGTGGCCGTAAGCCCGCCATTGATATTTACATCCCCCTCAATATGAACGCCTCCCGGTGAGACGACAGACAGCTTTCCACCACCAGGCAGACTGATGGCCATCGCGTTTTCGGTGGTGCTGTATGAGACGCCTGCACCGTTCCCGTAGCGCGTCACGTACTCATCCCCGCTTTCCCCGGCAGGCGTCTGGTCATCGGTGATAAGCCCGACAAGCACGACGCCGTTTCTCAGGTCACCGCCCTCGCTCAGTACCGTGGCGGGACAACCGACTGCCGGCACGCTCCAGGACTGCACCCCGGCATCTGCGCGGGTGTACCACGGCAGCCAGGCGGTAACATGTTCCGTGTTGTTCACCGGATCGGTACCGAACGTCACCCGCACGCGCGGTGGCTTCAGCTGCACGCTGTGCACGGTGCCGCGCCTGATCATGTTGTTCATTCGCCGCCACATTTCAGCCAGCGTGTAATCAATGCTCACAGGTACGGCTCCAGAAAATTTTTCATGCTGTCATACGCGCCGCTGATTTTTTCGCTTTTGGTCTGCGTTTTCAGGGCGGAAAGGTCTTCTGTCGCGCCTGCAAACGTGGAGCTGTAATACTGAAGCGTCAGGGAGACTGTCTGGTGGGTGTGCTGCCCATTCAGGCCGAAGGTGTCCATCACCTGGCTGAGTTGCGTCAGCGCCCAGTACCCCATCACCCGACCGGTGCCGGTGACCAGCATGTATGGCATGTGCGTGTTCGCCTGCATGCGCAGCTGCTCCACCGGATCCATGCCTGAGGATGAAAATAAACCGTAGGATTCAAGGGCGCTGGTCAGCAGCGAATCGTTCACCAGCGCGGCATAGATTTCACCCTCAAACTGAATGACGGGTGCTTTTTTGCCGGTGTACTGCAGGCGTTCGGTTTCCCCGATACGCGGCTGCGCGGCCCAGTTCCAGCCCTCCTGCACCGTCAGGCGCTGATAGGCCAGCGTGCTGAGGGAAAAAATAAAGCTGCCCCACATCATCAGCGTGTGTAAACTATCTGTAGGTTATTGAATAAATTGTTCATTCTTAGATGTGAAAAAATGGTTTAGTCCTGTTTTTGGTGAACCGCAAATCAAACAAATTCAGCAATTACCATATATGGCAATGCGTTACCGGACACCCTCACAAAGTTTACCGGAACCTTACGATTGCTCACTCTGATACGTAGCAATGTATTCGGCGGCCAGCTCCGGCAGACGTTCACCAACACTGGCGGCGCGGTTCGACGCTTTGGCCACTTCGGCGCGGATCCTTTCTATCTGGTAATCTGGCATCTGCGGGTAAGCCCGGTTGATGCTCAGCGGCAGACCGTCCAGAATTGAGGATATTTCGCCAGCCAGCCGGGAAAGCGTCCAGATGATAAACTCCGTGTCGATCACCTTCCCGTTCTTACGTTTGGTTTTCAGCTCCTGCATATCAGCCTGGGCGTTAGTCAGCCGGATCCGTGCCTTTAGCAGCTCCTCATCGTCAGCTTCCACGGGTTCAGGTTCCGCCTGGCGCAGCTGCGCATTCAGCAGACGGTTACGCAGGACGCTGGCCACATCGTAGAACGCTTCCCGTCCTTCTCGCCGGGCTACCTCCACGCCCCATTTATCAAACGCGCTGACGCTGACGCCACAGCTTTTAGCCATCGTTTTTTTGTTAAGTAAATGCTGCATCTTTTTTCACACCTTCATAACGTTATTTTTTGTACAGGTTGTTGTATTAGAACGATATTATTTATTTAAATCAATGCGTTAACAGCAACAACAAAACCACCACCCACCCTCCCAGAAAAAGGTCGTATATAGTGAAAACCTGCGGGTTAGCGCCCCCGTGGCGCTAAAATCTCTGGAAAGGACCCGTGAAAGTCAGCCAAGCGGCTGTAAAAAAGCCAGCACGAAGCTGGCTCTGGTTTTCGCTGGCGTGGCACGCTTATTCGTCTTCGCCGTCTTCAGGCTCGTAGCAGCCCCACGGACGCGGCGGCAGACGGTTAGCAGCTTCATGCAGGCGGTGTGTGCGGATGACGTTGCAGAATTTCAGCATATGTTTACGTTCTTCATCGTCCAGTTCCGGAGCGTTCCGGATGATGGTCGCCCACTCCTGAACTTCCATCCAGCGATTCACGTCTTTAGAGTGCCAGCCCTTGCGGCCCTCGCTGATAGTCAGGCGCTGCGGGAATGTGCCTTCTTTCTCCATACGCTCGAGCGTGGAACGTGACAGGCCTGTTTTTTTGATGGTTTGGGCCATTGAAAGGAAACGATACTGACGAGTGGCCACACGCTCCTTCAGCGCGCGATAGTCGTCTGCGTTTTCCGGCAGTGTGCGGATCGCTTCGTCTGCCGCATCGGTGTTGATGTGCAAAATAATAATTTCACGTAATTTGCTGATTTCGAAATCGGACAGCTGGCCCGCTTCTGCTCGTTCTAATAAATTCATATTCAATTCTCTCTCAAAACATCCAGGCCCGCTAAACCTCGCAGCCCAGACCGGTTATTCACGGGAAATACTTATACAGCCGGAGCAATTCATCCATGGAAAGCTGTCCATTTTCAGCCCGGTATAAAATGTCTCTTACCATTTGAGCCTCATAACAATTCGGATCGATGTAGTAAGCGACATGTGAACGCAACTGGTTCAATACAAAATCAGGCGCTTTCACACTACGCGCGACGTCATCCCAGCATTTCATGACCGGCACCTGATTAACCAAGTGGTTGGGCGGATAGAGCACTGCCAGCGAACGCCGCCAGCTTTTGTGCCTGGGTCAGTTCGGTCGTTGTGTCTTCGCTTGTGACGGTTGGCCAGTTGATAACATCGATGTTAAACGTGCCTGATTTGTACACCTGCGCGTTCACATCGCCAGTGGCATCAATAAATGACGCGGTGAGATAAACCGCATCCCCCGACGCGGCACCGTCCCACACTTTGAAAAGTCCATGCGCAGCATCAACCATCAACGGCGTGTAGGCCGGAATCTCTCCCTGACCACCAGCGATAGTGACCATAGTCGTTGCTACCTGTTGCGTGCCGGAATAAAGCTGTAAATATGGGGTATCCATAGTCACCTCACTTAACGAATACGGTAACGAATTTATCAATACCTGCCGGGATCGGCTGAGGTGCAGATTGTGTCTGAACGTATTCAATCTCCGGATCGCCAGGCACAACATAATTTTTGGGATAAACGCTGGATTCGGTCAGACCTTCGCGCGCAGCAGCTGGATCCTGAATAGCACCATAGGCCACCAGCCCTTTATGCGACGTATTCCCCATCACGATAGTCATCGGGTCGAGGTAATACTCCTCGGTACCGTCCTCGTTTTTGTACTTCCCGGTGTAGACGATGATTGCAACATCTCCCACATAGCCCTTATGACTGACAAACTCCCCAAGGTTCTGCAGGGTGGTTTCCAGACGGCTGTTAGAGCCGCGGCGGGTATCAAGAGCCTGCTTTACGGATTTGAAGGAGCGGTACAGCTGCCAGGCCTTTTTGCCGAAAATAATCACGTTGATCGGCGCCTGGGCCGCTTCCGCATAGTTTTCGAGGTCGTCATTCGGATCGTAGGTATCTTTGTCCTGAGCAGACCACGCGGTACCGGAGGTCTGAGAGATACGATTTGCATCGCTCATTTTCCAGTCGATTTCGTATTTCTCGATGCCATCACCAGAAATGACGTTTTTTCCGGAGGTAATAGCCTGTACAGCCAGCCATTCTTTACGCGCATCAATAGCACCCTGCTGTTCGTCCAGCGCTTTTGCAATCAGCGCGTCACGGTTGCCTGACATATCGGAGATCACTTCGCCCGGCCAGCGTGGAACAAGTTTTGAAACGTCGATCTCTTTTTTAGGTTTGAGATAACCCGGCGTAAAGGATTTAGTCTCGTAGCCTTTGTCACGCATCACGCGGCTACCGACCATAGGCGAGCAGAACGCCGCCATAGGCACATCAGAGGAATCAATCAGATCCAGTGCAATATCACGCGCCGGAGAGGTCACTTCCTGACGAAAGAACAGGCTAAGGAAGAGATTTGTTTTGGGCTTGTCTGCCGTGGTGATCACGGAGATTAGTTCTGAGGGAGTGTAGGGAATAATTTCTGCCACTGTTTTTTCTCACAAGATTAAGAGTGGGGAAAGTCTAATCAGGGGCGGCGGGGGAGAAAATACATGTGCGGAGTTTCGCTTTGTCATAATGCATCAACGAGAAAACCGGCTGGGTCCGGGTGGGGTTCAGTGGTGAACAAAAAACACGCCATTTCACCACTGATATTATTTTAGTCATTATTATTCAGATGGTTACACCAGTGGTGACACTGCAAAAAAATCAGAAAATGCGTTTTTTACCGCGAGTTTGCGCCCCGTGGTATCCAAGACCGCCAGGAGTACCTGCAAAAAAGGCGGCACCTGACCGCCATACGAATGACCCAGCGATTAAGGCATGGTCAGTATGTCACCGGAATTTAATTCCGGTTCTTTACTCATTGTTTTTATAGCAAAGCTCAAAATTGAGCTGATTAAGATCAGCTGCGCAATCAGATTCCAGCCGCTTGAAGGTATGGTCATATGACCACACCCATACTTCTCCACCAAAGGTGGGAAAGTCTATCAATGGTCATAATGATGTTTTATTCGGTAATCGAGTCACTACTTTCTATTTCTGCCAGCCACCAGTCTATTGTCGTCTGCGTGTCTGCCAGATGATTCTTAACGCGCTCTTCGCATCTGGCGCCGCGTCGTATTTTGTCCAGCGCTTGCAAGCGAACCTCTTTAATTGCGGGTTTAACAAAGTTCTCTTCAAACTCAGTCAGCCTGGATTGCTTCAGAAGCTTCTTATGCTCGGTTTCCACATAATCTTTCAGCCCCCTGATATGTCCCTTAACTTCTTGCTCAGAATTCGAAAGCATACTATTGCTCTCGACTGCCACAATGATTTTATCAAGACGTTTTTTTATCTCTTTCAGACGGTGCATGCCTTTCTCCATTAAGTAGCGAGGTTTAAAAATAAAAAATATACTTACAACTGTTCACCTGTTCACCCTGGCACTTTTTTTCACTAAATTCATTGATTTAGAGGGTGATTAGTTTCGTTTTAAGTATTCACAACTGTTCACCCTAACCGTTCACCCTGTGACTAAAAAACAACCAAAAGGTGAACAGGTGAATAGTTGGTGAATAGTTTATAAATAAGTGTTCACCCCTTAATTCATTGTTATTAAATGACTTTTCAACAGGGTGAATAGTGGTGAACACTTTATCTATTACTTTTGATTTTCTCCGGTTGTATTGAGTGATTCATTGCATCTTGGTAACCACTCTTCTGAATCGTCATGAAGATTCACGTTTGAACGTAACCCCTGCTTGGTCTTCTTCTTCAGGTACTCCTTGCCGTACTCAGCCATAGCACCAGGCATGTCGGTACCGAACCGGGTGAGCGAAACGGGTTTGGTCAGCCCGTTGGATCGCATGTATTCCAGATAGGCATGATAGAGATAGCGCCGCGGGCTGAACGGCATGATCCCGGCATTGCCAATTAACATGCCATCGCACACGCTGGAGGCCATAAGGTAGCCGCAGAAGTCCACCAGCGAATCTCCTTCGCGCTTAATGGCCAGCGCCTCTTCTGATTTCTGCTGTTCATGTAAAAGCCGTTTGGCCTCGTTCTGGTCAGCAAAGCGCATAAGCAGATGCCGGATAATTACCGCCAGCTCCCCCTCTATCTTTTCGGCCAGCATCGGATCACGCTCGTTTTCCGGCACCACCTCGGTGAAGTTGAATATCACCCGGCGACGGGAGATCCCCCCGCTCCGGTCGCTGAACGACATAGCGTTGTTATTGACGGCCAGCACCACGGCGGGAATACGCGTTGAATACGGCGGTTTGTGCTTGGGGTCGATAGAAACCTTATCCCCGCCCGTTATAGCCTTAATCCCGGCCCCGTCTCCTGCGTAGCGGGTCATGTCCGGCAGGATAATCAGCGAATAACCCACCACCAGCGCCCTCTCACGCGGATTTTCCAGCGCGGCCATACTGGCCGATACTGTATTAGCCTTACCCGCCAGCATGGTGCAGATCTCCGCCATCACACTTTTACCGCTACCGCCCGGCCCGGTGACTTCCAGAAACAGCTGCCAGTCATAACGGTTGGCCAGCACCATAAACAGCGCCGCCAGCACCCGATCCGTTTTGCGGTCACTGTTGGCCACTGAACGACGTAACCACTTCCAGAAGTTCGGCGCATGGTTCGCCAGCGTCTCACCTGCAGCGGGTTCGCTGAACGGCAAATCGCTGGCCACTATCAGCCAGTCTTCCGGATCATGGCTACGGAATTCGCCTTTCCGGGTATCAAAAACACCATTGCTGAATCCGATAAGATTTCGTGCCGTAACCCCCATAACCGGGAGGCCAAGTTTCATCGTGTCGACCGCTGATTTGATCGCGTTCTGCGAGTAGGCCACCTCCGCATCAATGAAAATCTGCGCCATTCGCCGCTGAAGCTCTTTATCCGTCAGCGGCAGCCACACCACACCGTTGTAATGGTGCACGGTGTCAGAATCTGCATGAATCGCCAGGTTACCGTCATAGTAAGCCAGTAGCACTTCCCCGCGCTGGCTGGCGCCCATCTGGTTAAGCGCCGGAGCTACCTTCTCTTTGTGCGTGCTGACAGGCAGTTTCACCACCACGCTGTCCCCGCGTTCGGCTTCAGCTTTCAGCCTAGTAAGGCGTGGTGTCCAGTCCTCCAGCAGTTCGAAGCTCTCAGAGTAAAAACGCGCATCTTCCACGCCAGCCAGCGCCAGCCGCGTGGCAATTGCCGTTGTGTCTGCCTCGCTCAGTTCACCCGCGCGGTAAACACGGGCGTAACGCCGCCCGTTATCTATGATTTGCAGGTCGTCCAGCTCCGCCAGCTGTCTTGGGCCAAGATAAACAGGAGGCGTGTTGTCGCCAGCGATCCTCTGCCCTGTACCCTCAGTCCAGTTTTTTGCGTGGTTGTAAGCATCGGCCCCGGCGAAGATGATCGCCTCTGTGAATTTGTCCTTCGGCAGTTTTTTCAGGTTCGGCGCGTTTTTCATTTCAGCCCCCTGTCCCAGCCCTCAGAACCGAAAGTGATCGGCAGTGAACTACGCAATTCAGCGATTTTTTTACGCGCGCCGGCAGCGGCTTCTGCCTGATATTCTTCCGTCTCGTCCGGAAGGTACGAAAATTCACGAAGCAGACGATCCGCTGTGGTGCGGCAGTCATGTTCATACCCGTCACGCAAAAAAGTGATCCGATGTTCGTCAATACGGGTGACAGTAATTTTTACGCCCCAGCTGTCAATCCAGCGGCTGTTTAACGTGATTTCTGGTTGTTCTTTTTTCATTTCTTCACCTGGCTAATTATTTCAATACGATTTCAGGACGAGCGCGGCCACCAGCAAAAAGCCGGAATAATTTTTTCAGCATGTTTTTTATTCCTTGTCGGTAGTGCTCATCGCCTCATAAATAGCCTTTCGGGCTACCGTATCGATATATGCAAAAAGCTCGAATGACAGTTGCAGGTCACCGTCTCCGGCAATGTAGCCACCAGCAGCAGCTAATGTGCTGATTTTTTCCAGTGCATCTTCATAACGCACTGCATCATTCAGAACCGTGTCGCAGGTTTTGACATCAGGCATGGCTTGCCTCCTGATGGATACGATTTTCCAGATAATTAAGTTCGGGAATTACGCCGCCGATGATGCTCCAGCATGACAGGGTTTCTCTCTCAGCCCAGCAGTAGTTCATCGGGCTATCGGTGCGGATTTTCGCGGCAAAGGTCAGCTCCCAGCCCTTAAATTCCGCGCGTGCGGCGGCTTCCGTTTCGGCTACGGTACGTAGTACGGTAGGTGCGGCTTTATCGCCAGTGTGTTTGCCCAAGAACAACCATGTAAATTTTGGGCGAGTTTGGGTATGCTGTATTTCAGCCATAACTTTTTCTCCGGTGGTTTGGGGAGTTGTGGTCAGACGCCTCGGTAGTGTTCCACCACTCCGGGGCGTTGTTTTTTTAGATAACACCGTGTTAAGGTGTGTACCTATTGCAAAAAAAACATTACTCCAATAGGTACACACATGTCAATAACCATTAAACGCGATCGACAACCGAAAGGCACTGGGAAAGCGCCAGCTTTCCAAATCCGAATCCCTCCCGAGTTGAAGGAGCAATTCGAGAACGAAGCCCAAAAGGATGGGGTAAGCCTCGGTAACTGGTTGAAGGAGCTAGGTCGTGCAGAGTTAAAGCAGCGTGGCATTGAGCCAAAAGGCTGATTTTGACCATCAGCTTTACGCAGGACGGTCGGTACGGCTTTATCGCCCAGGCGACTGGCCAGAAACAGCCAAATGAATTTATTCAGGTAGTGTGAATCCCGCCCTTGCAGCGATGTAGGGGCTAAATCATAGGCTGATTTACATCATGAAATGATTTTAATCATTTTCTAATAACCACACTGATATCATGCCAAATTAATTTCGCCACTATCAGGAGGTTACGGCGTGAGCACTATCCTAATATTCATTGTGATTGGTTTAATTTTCTATTTTGGTCTTAAAAAACTTTCACCTCATGTTTCCGATGAGCATGACGAACACACCAGAAGAAGGAACGAATCAACCAGGCGTATCATCGAGGCTGAGCTAGAAAAAGCACGACTGTACGACGAGCAAAAAAAATACACTCCAAAGCCGACTCGAAAGCAACGACCGCCCAAAAAAGCACTCAATGGGTTGCCATTAAAAATTACTTATGAAGATGCGGGGGGAGATATAACGGTTAGAGATATAAGTGTCGTTGAGTACGATTCATTTAGCCAAAAAACATACGCCTGGTGTTATGCCCGTAATGACTGGCGCTCTTTTTTTACATATAGAATGCTTGAAGTTATAGACAAGTCTACAGGTGAAGACATCAAAGATATTGACTCATTCTTTGATGAAGCGTTCAAACCTGTCACGAAGAAAGTAGCTCATTGAGTCAGAAGACTGATTTTGACCACCAGCTGCAAGCCTGGTCATCTTCTCCCGCTGACAAGCGTATCCGCACTGGCGGCCCAGCATGGCCGCCTTTATATACTCATTATCCCCTGTAAGGTACATTAGAAAAATTTACAGCAACGTGCTGATACCCACTACTATCAAGTAAAAATCTAATTCCTTTTTTAATTTGTTCTTTTTCTTTAACTGGACCAATGCAAACAGATTTAATCGGCAATTTTTCTTTTGCCTTAAATATCACATAAGGAATATAACCATTATGTGTAACCCTAAAGTTTACTGCCGGGGCATTGTCTTTAGATGTGAATACAAAGCGATACTCCCGCTCCTCAGAAAAACCCTCATGCTTTATGAATGCAACAAGTCCTCTTAGTAACATTGCTCTATGAACATTTGCATTTCTGTTGCCATCAGTAAACGCTAATTCAAGATGTTCAATGGGTGAAAACCTCTCAATTACCTTCCATATTTCCTCATAATTATTTTCACCCAAGTAATCCACCTCACCTCGCTGTATGTAATAGCCACAATCTTTCAATGCCGCATGTAAATAATCCTCATCAAATTCAATGCACACACCATTTTCTTTTCCATAGCCTCTCCACTGACTTAATTGATCGCCAACCTTTGAAAATGATATGCTATAGAAAGGAAGTACACTAACATCCTGCATTAGATTGATAAAGTCGGTCACTTTACCTCTTAATTCAGGCGTAACTCTATCACGATAGAAAGCCAACGCATTTAAATAGCACTTTAGACCATGACGGAATTCCAGACGATCATTCAGAAAATATATATTGGTTGCCCATAATTCGCTTTTAGAAACAATGCCAAGTAATCCATGTAAATCAGTATAATGATAAATGCTCACTTAATATCCTCACTTCTTAATTATCTGATTTAAGTAGAATATCCAATAGTTGTTTGAACATCTATGTTTTTCTGAAGGGCTATAAAGCAAGCCACAAGACACCCCGCCTCACTGCGGGGTGCCTCGAGTGATGGTTAAAGTGAGTTTGCTTGCTCTCGCTGCTTATCCAGCCATGCCTCTACATCTTCTCGATACCATGTATTCTTACCACCAATTTTGAAAGGCTGTGGAAAGGATTTATCTTTCCGTAAAAACTCAGAGAAGGTACTACGAGCACCAAAACGCAGGAAAGTCATAACATCACTGGAAAACATGATTTTGTCGTTCATATAATCACTCATTAACTAACTTGAGGCCCTTATGACCATTTTGTCTATTGATAATCCCGCAGCGAGCTGAATCCATAAAATCACCAACCCACTGCATCATTTTTCTACGTTGCTCTATATATCTTGAGCGGTTGTACACGTTTCTTATGGCATTACCATTTTTGTGAGCGAGGGCTGCCTCGATCACATCAGGATTAAATCCTTCCTCATTTAACAAAGTGCTCCACATAGCTCGAAATCCGTGCGGAGTAACTTTCCCTGAATAAGGGCTATCAGAAATCACTCCTGAAACAGAGCGTCGAGGGATCGGCTTCCCAGCTATTCTGGATGGGAACACATATTTACCATGTTTGATTTTTTGCATCTCTTTGATGATTGCTAACGCCTGAGATGAAAGCGGCACCACATGTTCACATTTGGTTTTAATCCTCGTTGGTGGGATTTTCCATATACTGGCATTGAGATCAAATTCACTCCATTCAGCCTCAAAAGCTTCTCTAGGCCTTACCATTGTCAGCATTAAAAACAATAGTGCTTTTTTATATCTTTCTGGAGCCTCGGCCTCCCACCAACTGATAAATCCCGGCAATTCATCTATCGGTAATGCTGGAAGTGATTTCACACGTTCAGCATTGAATACATTTTTAATTTTCTGCAATGGGTTTATTTTTATAATTCCGCTATTAACTGCGTAATTCATTATTTCGTTAAGAGTGGAAATCAATCGATGCAGGGTGTTATTTCTGTCTTCATATTTTTTCAGAAGTGAAATAACAATCGGTGCATTAATGTCATGGATAGACATCTCCCCAAATAGTGGAATAACCTGTTTATTTATAATGCGTTCAATGTTCTCGATAGTTTTTGCGCGTAGGTTTCCACCTTTTTTAAACGCTACCCAGTTTCCTACAACCGTTTTCATGGTTTGCGCATACAGCTTTTCCCTATCTTCACGTAATTTCTTCTTTTCCTCACAAGGATCTATGCCCCGCGCTCGCAGGCGTTTCAGCTCATCACGGCGTTCGCGCGCCTCGGACAGGGTGAAATCAGGATAGCGGCCAATGGTATAAGTCTGACGTTTTCCGGTGACCGGGTGTGTATATCGATAAACCCAAGACTTACCACCAACCGCCGATACATTGAGTACCAGGCCTGAATAGTCATAGAGGGAGTAAGGCTTGCCGGTGCCCTTTGCTCCCTTAACGTCCGCCACGGTAAGCGATTTCATTACAGCCATTACATTACTCCTGGGGTTATTTTTTAGGCCTTTTTTTAGTCCATTAAGGGAGGTATTAACCGTTAAAATCCGTAAATCACAGAACAATCTGGACAAGCCGAATGAAATAACCCGCTGAAAATGAACAAATTAGACACATAGGAACGAATCAATCCTAAAGATTACCCTCATCATCAGCGGTGGCAGTTCTTCCAGCCAGTTTTCCGCCTGTTCGCGCACATTAGCGGAAATGACGGATAAGGGGTTAAAACTCACCGATAAGGCTCCTTAAATCCGACACCACGTTATCTGACAGGCTCAGCGCATTGATACCGGCGATGCGGCGCACGCCCAGCAACGGGTTAATCTCCAGCAGGGGGATCAGCCCGTTGGCCAGCACGCTGTAGTAGCTGGCTGAAACCGTCATCACCTGCCCGACGTCGGAACGGTTATCTGCCCCGTGCTCGTCGCTGCTTATATCGCTGATAAAACCTTCCACCTGCTCCTCAAGGAAGGTCACGCCATCCATCACGCCACGGTAAGCCCGCCGGATGGTCAGGCGCGCCTTTACACCCGGTACCGCGCCGAACAGCAGAAAGGCGGAGTGATCCATACCCGGCACTTTGTAGGTCGCCGTCAGTTCCTCCGTGCCCGTATCCACCGGCACCGGGGCGTTCATGTTGCCGGCACGGAACAGCTTTTTTGTGATGCGCAGCGCCGGCGGAGTGTAGGCCACCACATCTGACAGCTGAAAACCGTTGAGCAGCAGCGTGCAGCCGCGGTAAATCGCCATCACTCCTCCTTCGCTATCAGCTTGTAATCCTGCTCATGGTCTTTGCCGACATCCGGGAAGATGCCCAGCCAGAATTCTTTCAGCCGCGGCGCGTCCGGCTCATCGAACGGATCCGCGCCCACTGCCAGCCGCTGCGAAAAACTCACGCTCCAGATCGCATGATCTGCGCCGCCTTCGCTTTTCTGCCAGACAACCGGCTCCGCGCCGATAAACTCCGCCGGCGCGGTGCACCTGCCGAACTGGCGGCCATGTACCCAGTCAGATAATTTGAGCGCCGCGTTGCGCACCCGGGTGTCGGCACTTTCGCCCGTCCCGTCCGGGTCGGCCACGGAAAAATGTCGCAGCACAAACAGGTTACAGCGCAGCTCCAGCGTGACGTTCCCGCCCATCTCTGTGTCTGCCCGTTGCCAGCCGGCCACGTCAAAAAAAATCGCAGGCGTCGGAAAATCCGCCGGAATGTCCGGGTACAGTCGCACGGTATGCGCCCACGGGATTTTCATCAGCGCCGCCTTTACCGCGTCCTGATAATCACTGAGAAAACTGACGCCGTTCATCAGAATGTCCTCTTACTTAATGCCACCGGCGATGCGCCCTTTCATATCCTGCTCAAAACGCTTCAGCAGGTCGTCGTTCATTTCCTGGTACAAATCATCGGAAACTGCCCGCCGCACCGGGCCATAAATCGGTACGGTCGCCTCATGCACAAATCCGCGCCCGTTGCGTTGCCAGATACTCTCCCGCCCGCGCACAATGCCGATAAAGGAATCCGGGAAGGACAGTGTGGCCAGTTGCGGGGAGTCGGGGGTAAAAGTCACCCCCCGCGCACCGGCCATACGGATAAACCGGCCTCTGGCGTCGCGCCGTCGTTCAGGCTGTGGCGGCGCTTCCATGCGGCCTTTTACCGCACTGACCGGGAGCGCGTTAAGACCAAACCAGAGTTTTCCCTGCCCCGGTGCGGCAGCAGTCAGCGCCAGACGCTGGCCAAATGTTTTGACGCGCCGTTGCAGGGCTTTTTTGTTCTTCCCGCCGGTCTGCGCCATCATCAGGTTCAGCGCCTGGCGGCGGTATTTCGCCAGCGTGCCCCGGAGCGCTTTGTTATAAGCCCCGCTCATCTGGGCGGGGGTGGCACCAACCCGATCGGCAAGCGCTTTCAGCTCACCGGCATCCAGATAAAATCCGGTCACAGCAGACCTCCTGATCGATCCAACGGGGATTTTTTATAAGCCGACAGGTAAACCACCGTCAGGCCGGTACCGTCCGGCTGCAGGCTTTTCACAGACTGCATTACACCCCGCACAACGACAGCATCCCCTTTTTCCAGCCCGGCAATATCCCGGTCAAAAGCCGTAAAACAGGCATCACGCCCCTGGATTTGTCCGCCGTCCGGCACGTCCGTGCCCTGCCAGGGGGCATCGTATATGGCAGGAATAACGGTGCGCCGGGAAGTGTCCGGCCAGAGCGTGACGCCGCCAGGCTCCGCGAACGTCCCAATCATCTGTTCATCACCGGCCGCAAGGTCACGGGCGAAACTCATGCATCCTCCGCATGCCCTGCCGCAATGCAGGCCGCGGCATCGTCCGTACTCACCTCAATCACTTCACCGGGCTGGATGATGGCCCTGACCGCGAGGCTGCGCCCTGCCGGGTAGTGAAAAACATCCAGCGCATGCAGCACGCGAATGAAGCGGCGATCGCCGGATCCGGATGAGGAAGCCGGGGCATGATTTTGATCTGACTCTTTTTGGGGGTGGTTCTGCGTAATTATCTCGCCGTCCTGTTCATCATCCAGCAACCCGGCTTCGGCCTGTGCTTCCGCCAGACGTGCTTCCAGTTCGGCCACGTTTCCCTCGGTGCTGAGCGGACGTCCCAGCTTTTCACTCAGGTCCTTCAGCGCGGCAATTAATTCAGGTTTAGTCATGTTTTGTCTCCGGAAAAGGGGGCATACGCCCCCGTTAACACTTATTTAAGGGATACCACCACAAAGGCGTCCGGATCCGGCAGCACCATCGCCGGCGCGGACTGGGTCATGGTCTGCTCAATGGACGGATCGCCTTGCTGGATCCAGTTTTTCGGGTAGCGGGTGCCTTCGGTCAGCCCTTCTTTAAACGCATCGGCATCGACAATGGCACCATAGGTACGAAAACCCCTGACCTGGGTATTACCCAGGATCAGCGTGTTATCCGGCAGGTAGCGGGTTTTGGATTTCGTCTCAGGATCGATGTACTGGCCCTTATAGACCACCACCGCCACGTCGCCGTAGTAGCCCTTATGGCTCACCACCGCGCCCAGGTCCTTCAGGGCGGTTTCCATCTGGCTGTTCGAACCGCGGCGGGTGTCCATTTTTTCGCGGAACAGCTTAAAGCTGTTCAGCAGGGTCCAGGTCTTCCCGTCCATCACCATGATATCCACCGCGCCGGAGGCATAATCCGCCCAGGCATCGATGTCCGCGGCCGGATCGTAAGTGTCGCGGTCCTGTTTCGACCAGGCCGTACCATCTGTCTGTGCAATGTTGTTTGACGCGCTGCGCTGCATATCAATTTCGTAGGTCGGGAAGTTATCGCTGGTCAGGGTGTACTTGCCGTACAGGACCGCCTGCACCGCCTGAAATTCTTCCAGCTGCTTGATGGCCATGTCCTCATCCTGCAGGTTCTGCATGATGATGGCATCGCGGCGATCGGCCAGGCTCATCGGCTCGTCCGGATCTTCCCCCGGCAGGCGCTTAATCAGCTGCCCCGGATTCACAGTGTGCTTCGGCTTCGTATAACCCGGTTTGAAAGACCAGGTTTTGCCGCCGCGGGTATGGTCAACCTTGCCGGTGACCAGCGGCGCGCAGTACACGGCCATGGCCACATCGCCAGGGATTTTATCCAGGAACACTTCTTCGGTCTGGAAGGTGTAGGTTTCCCGGAAGAACAGCTTCAGGAACAGCGGATCGAATTTGAACGTCTGGGTGGTGACCGCCAGCAGTTCGCGCATGGTGTAAAAATCGCTCATGAATTTTTCTCACAAAAAAACCGCCCGGAGGCGGTGATAAACAGGATCAGTAAAAAGGGATTAACCGAGGTGAATGGCGGTACCGGCAAAGGCGGTGCTTTTCTCCGCCTCCGTCAGCTCACGCTCTGAGGCTTTGGCCTCGCCACCGTCCGCCCCGCCGTCGCTCTGTGTCATTTTCGGCCAGGCCACCTGCGAGGCGCGGAATCCGCCTTTGATGTAATAACTGACCACATCGCCGGCAACAGCGGCGATGGCGGTTGCCGTTAAGCCGATAGCCCTGCCCTGCGTGCCGTCCCAGGCCGCCAGCGTGCCGTCGGCAGAGACCATCAGCGGCGTCAGCCGCTCAGCGTTCATGTCGGCAGACAAAATGCCGGTGGTGCTCACCGGCAGGTCGGGGCCAAGAATAAAATCATCATGTACAAAAATCTGTACTTCACTCATGGACGGCTCCTTTCAGTCGCGCAGCGTTTTTCATCAGTCCCGACAGGCGGGCTTCCTTTGCTGAGGGTTTTCCCGCGCCGGTGTCAACCGGTTCGGGTGACTCATGCTGCATCAGCGTATCCAGCGCCGTTTCGGTTCGCGCCTGCGCGGCTACGGGCGAGGCCAGCAGAATGGTGCGGGCGGCATCGGCGCTCATGCCCGGCGTGGCGGCCAGCGCCTGCGCCAGCGCTTCGCGGCCTTTCGCTTCATCACAGGACAGAATGCCCATAATGCGCTCGCGCTCCTGCGCGGCTGCCATTTCAGCGGTGTTTACCTGGTGATCGGCGGTGGCAACTGGCACAACATTTTCTGCAGTTGCCTGGGCCATTGTGTTTTCCGGCTTCATCAGCCCTCCTTTTTTCTTAAGAAACTCGGACATGGTGGTCACCGCATCCGCGTAATTAATTACTTCATCCGCCAGGCCCAGCCTGACCGCCTCTTCGCCGTCAAATGTTCTGGCCTCTGTGCCCAGTACAGTCTTCAGCGACAGGCCTGTGTTATCACTGACCTTCTGCGCAAACATCATGCGCGTCTCATCGATCCGTGCCTGAATGTCTTTGCGTACCTCGTCCGGCAGCGCCTCATAAGGGTTGCCGTCCACCTTGTGAGAACCTGCGTGTATAAGCGTGATTTCCACCCCTTCATCCTGGAGTTTCTTTTCAACACTACGGTGAGCCACCACCACGCCGACAGAGCCCACCGTACCGGTCTGGGTGATCAGCCGGCGGCTGCAGGCCGATGCCAGCAGATAGGCCGCTGACGTTGCCGTATCCCCCGACAGCGCCCAGACAGGCTTAACTTTCCCCATGCGGGCAATGAGGTCTGCCGTATCAAACGCCCCCGACACCTCCCCTCCGGGAGAGTCGATATCCAGCAGCACCCCTTTCACGTCCGGATCCCCGATGGCCATATTTATGCGGGCGACAATGCCGTCGTAACCTGTCATGCCGCACAGCGGCTTCATATAGCCGAACTTGTGGACCAGCGTGCCGGTGACGCCGATCACCGCAATGCCCTGCTCCACCCGGTAAGGCCGCGCTTCCCGCTCAGGGCTGCTGCTCCAGGCTCCCTGCGGCGAAAGTCCCTCTGCCGCAGCGGCGTCCTTCGCCGCCGTCGCCCCCAGCCGTTCGCCCAGCGTGTTGAAAAACCCCTGTGCCCAGCCGGGATCCATCATTAACGGCTGGTTAAGGACGCGGGCGGCGAGGTGCGGATAATTAGTCCAGCTCATCGTTGTTTTTTCCTCGTTTGTTGTCCGGTTCTCTCGTATCGGAAGGCGCGGTGACCGCCCAGTCCGGATCGCTGAGCCCCAGCTGCCGGCGGCGGGTGATTTCAAATTCCTGCTGCTCAAACACCTCCTCATAATCCAGCCCCTGCAGGGCCAGCTCATGCTGGAAGGTACTTAATCCGGCGGTAATGCGCATGGCGCTCTCCTGCACCTCTTTCAGGCCGTCGATAGCCATTCGTCCGGCCCCGATCCACAGCGCATTGGTCCAGGCGTTCCGCGCCTCATGAAAAGCGTAACGGGCGCTGGCCGGCAGCGTGATGATGCCGCGGGCAACCGCTTCCTCGAACCAGCAGGCGAACATCTGCGAGGCCTGCCGCGCGGCGATAAACCGGCGACGGCCCATGTAAAAGCGCCAGCTGACGTTGGCGCTGGCCCGTGCACTGGAATAGCTCACGCGACTGTAGTCGCGGGACAGCTCCTCGTAGGACACGCCGGTACCGGCAGCAATATGGCGCAGGATGGACGCCTCCAGCGCCGAAAAGCCGTTATCCGCGCTGCGGCCGGTCTGCAGGTTCAGGGAGTCGCCCGGTTTAAGGTGCGGTACCCGCACACCGCCCAGGCGGATATTGGCCCCCTGGTAATAGGCGATGCTGTGGGCGATCATCCTGTTCAGCGGATTCTCAGGGTCGTTAACATCCGCGCCGCCGATGTACTCGAGGGCTTTTTCCGTATCCAGTTCGCTCTCAATCGTGGCGGCGTACATGGCCTGTACCACCGCCGACTGCAGCTGGGTCTGCTGCAGCGTGTCGAGCATTTTGAGCCGCTCCAGCACGCTGTAGAAAATGTTATCCCCGCGGGTCTGGCCGTCTTCCAGTGGTTCGAAAATATGGATAAACGCCGGACGCCCGTTGCTCAGGCGTGCCGGAATGCGCCGGCATTTTCCTGTTCCCCGGTTCGGGTAGCTGTCTTCTTCGATCCAGTACCCCACCGGCGCGCCGTTACGGTTAATTTCCACCCCCGCGCGGCGCTGCGGCGTATCGGCCCCGCGGCCTGGATTACGGATGCGCTTCGGGCTGACCATTTTAAAACAGGTGCGGAACAGGCTTCCCGGTGATGCCTCCCAGACCGGCTGGACGCAGGCTTCGCCGTTGAACGCATGCGTGGCCACGCCCTCACGGATCATCATGGTGAAGGTGCGCCGGCGCTCCACGTCAATCAGGCAGTGTGGATCCTCGGCGTATTCCGACCAGGCGGCCTCCACGTCCTTTGCCATCGCCCGCGCGTCTTCCCGGCTGATGCCCAGGTAGTGATAGTTCGGGCGGTAGCTCAGTTTAAAGAGGTTGCCGACAACGTGATCCTGATGCAGCTGCACGGCGTTCGAGGCGATGCCGTTATTACGCACCAGGTCATCCGCCCTGGCGTTGCCCCGGTAGAACGTCGGCAGCAGGGCCGCATCGGGACTCTGCAGCGGCGCCCGCCAGCCCTCCAGCTGGCCACCGAAGCCCGGCCCGGCACCGTTATAGGCCGCCTCGTGTTTCAGCGGGGTAATACCGTCGGCGCATACCAGCTGCGGCGTCATAACCGGACTCCTGCGGGCCGGCTTCGACCACTGTACAGACCCAGCCGGGATTTTAGCTGGCTGATGTAGCGCTCAAGACGCGGAATATCCGCCTGAGCGTACTGGTAGGATCGGTTATTACCGCCGGCATCGCCGCGAGATAACGAGACGGCGGCCTTGCCGATCATCAGCTGATGCAGTGCCTCCTCGGCCTCTTTCAGCCGTTTAAGCAGTGTGATTCTGTCTGTCATTACGGGCTTCCTAACTGACGCGCCATTTCGGTAAGCGATATGGCGGTATTTTTTTGCGGTTGTGACTGCTGTTCGCTGAGGCGCTCCAGATTCACCTGGAATCGGCAGATGCTGATGCGCAGTGCGGCGAGGGCATACACGAAGCAGTCGAGTGTTTCGTTGCGGCGACCCTGATTGTCCCAGCGGTAGACCACCCGCCCGTTAAGCGGCTTTGGCACCAGCACCTCGGCGGTGAGCTGCTTTGCCTCGGTTTCACCGAACAGGTCATCGTCGAGGGGAAAATGCACTGAGCCAGGGCCTTCTTCCAGCTGCAGGCGCTGGTGAATCAGGTCTTTGGCGGTATCGGAGCCCACCATCGTGAGATAGACGCGCTGCTTGTTCCGCGTGCGGGGCATGTCTGCCACCGGACCGCCGTACTTACTGGCCCCCTTGATGGGGATGACCCAGAGCGGCCCCAGCTTCAGCGAGCGGCGGTAAACAATATCCGGATCGATACCGCCGGTATCCCACGCCCAGCGGCTGACGCCCAGGAGCGTCCCGTCGGCGCGCCGGTACTGACGACGGATCACGTCATCCACGCGCCGCAGCGTCTCTTCGTCATCGATGCGACCCAGAATAATAATCTTGTCCACCAGCCAGGCCTCCTCCCCGGCCCCCCAGCCCCAGATGTAGCACTCATAGCGCCCGCTGGTCTGGGAATCGATGCCGCCTGTCAGGTAAACCGCACCGGGCGGAACCTGTGCCGGATACGCCTCGCGGCGCGCCAGCAGCACTTCATGATCAAGCTGTTCGCCGGCGGCCTCTTCCCAGGTCTCGCCCAGCGTGGTGTTGACGAAGGTTTTTTGCTTGCCGATATCGCCTTTAGTTTTTATCCAGTCACGGACTATCTGCCCCCACGTGGTGAACGGGCTGTAGGCCGTCCAGATATGGAACGTCACGCTTTCCGGCGGCGGTATCATCTCACCGCCCGCCGCGAACCATTCCAGCCCGTCGCGGGTCCAGACGCCGGACCGCTCACAGATATAGCGGGCGTGAGTAAAATCAAGCTCGGGCTGGCGTATCACAC
>Ga0182006_1000105_pt1 | contig 91439 bp, 77 predicted proteins | sample Sormic07211104_1_FD_123022 | JGI IMG/M metagenome (GOLD analysis project Ga0182006, IMG submission 123022) | Rhizosphere microbial communities from Sorghum bicolor, Mead, Nebraska, USA - 072115-104_1 MetaG | ecosystem: Host-associated > Plants > Roots > Rhizosphere | place: USA: Nebraska...
ATTAAACCCATTATGTACACCGACATCCAAAAAATCATAATCCCTAACTGCTTTTTCCAATTGTTTAAGCTGGATAAACTCAGCTCTGGTCACTTTTTGTCCGTTGTAATAACACATGATTTTATCTCCTTTTAGCGCGGATATGTTCCGCAATCAATTTGCCGATCTGCTGAGCTTCCTTTTGCCGCCCTTCGGGTATCGAAGTCCAGAATTTTTCATTCCTGACACTTACACCAACCGTGATAATCAACGGTTTTACATTAGTACTAAAATTCACATGGAATACTCGTTTTCCAGCAAGTTCATGTTCTGATATACGCAAAATGGTTTCGTTAAGACTCAGCTCAAAAGCCGGTTCTAATTCCCTCATTCTTAAAGTTAAATAAATAATTTAAGAAAATATTCATAAACAATATCATCCCTTTCGCTGTGATGACCAAGGTATAATTCTTCTTTTCTTGATATTAACATCTCTTTTTAAGAGATTGTTTAATGACTAATCTGATGGGTCAAAATGTTTTAAATACAAGGGAATAAAACTTTTGTTAATCACCTGATGTTTAACAGATACAATGAATAGCTATCACTTTCTCATCTACCCAATTGATACCCAGCACCCTCAGGATTGCATTGTGCATTTCGATAGGGGCATTTATCATATCCTTATTGAAGGAAAACAGATTGGTATGATGGTGAAGGATAAAGGCGATGAAATGGGTTACACTACCCAAGATAAAGCATTAAGACCATTGATTGAAGAAATCGGAGGTCACCTGCATGAAATCCATTTAAGGGAAAAATTTGCCATCGACATCCGTTCTTTATGGACAGTAATCGTTGAAACTGCATTTGTAAACGATGAAACGCTAATGATTTACATCAACCCAGACGCAGATTTTAATGAGTTCGCTGATTGTGTAAAAGACACCATATATGATTATGTCGAGTTTGATGAACACCTGAATTTAATCATTTCCCAAATGGATAGTGAGGAAGTAGTCGATATACAGATTAACTAACATGCTGAGGAAATGGAATTTAAAAAAGATGATATTGGCTGGTTACTGGGTTTCTTATCGCAAATTTTGCTAAAAAATAGTATTTCACTATACATTAATTAACATTGATACTTTCTTGAAGTTGTAAGGGGATTATCGATTGATTTTTTTTACCTCGCTTTAGGGGTGAAGAATTGATTGAAGGGTGCCGTGACATCAAGTGGAAACTGTTATGCATTTCTGTCTCAATCAGAGGTAGACTTTTAGAGCAGTCCAGGATGGGTACTGGTGTCGCTGAAAATATTCTAATGAGCTAAACCTTTTGCATAATAGAATGGTTTCTATATTATCTATTCACAAAAATACTGAAAAACTATGAGTACTAGAGGATCAAAAGTAGAAAGAAGGGAAGTGAATTCTTCACAAGGATATGAGGTAAAATATCTTGCTGATAAATTAGGCGTAAGCTCGCAGGCCATTGCCGGTGCCAAAAGGGCAACCGGATCGTCAGACCGCAAGGATATTGAAAACTATATCAAGAATAAAAAGAAATCCAATTAATAAGGTCACTGTACTTTTTATTCCCCCGACATCCATAGGGTTTCTGTATTCAATGTACATTGACCTTACGAAATGCCGATGATTAAACACAGTAAGGCGTAAGTTCCAAAGACTTCCGCCTTTTTTGTACAGTGCCTTGAAACTTTCGTCGGATAACCGATGTTTTAAGAATAAAAAAAGGAGCGCCTATGCCTTGGTATAATGGGGATTACCCGCCATCATATAAAAACCAGCCTGAACCCCTCAGGGAGAAAGCGGTGGAAATTGCAAATGCGCTATTGGCTGAAGGAGTGGAAGAGGGAATTGCTATTGCCACAGGTCTAAAAAGGGCAAGGCAGTATTTCAGAGAATCGGAAGAAGTGGCAAGCGACCTTAAGGACATTGCGAGCGATAAAGATACGCTGGAGCCCGAAGACTTTGGAGTTACAGAAGGAACCATAGATACCGCTGATCCAATGCAGTTGAGTTACTGGGCCGAACAGTTTCAGATCAGTCCAGAAGAGCTTAAAGCAGTTGCCACTATCCGTGGACAGAATCTTTCAGCAATCAAAAACTATCTCAAATCATAATAACATGGCTGAACTACCAGATCTTGAAGTATTCGCACGCATCCTCACCCATAGATACGGCGGTAAGGTGCTTGAAAAAATTGATATTCCGGTTGATAAAAAACTCAATGTCCCTCCAAAAAAACTGAAAGAAAATCTTGAGGGCCACAAACTTTCTTTGGTAAAACGCTCGGGGAAAACCTTGCAGTTCCATATCGGCGAAAGCATACTCGGACTGCACCTGATGCTCCGTGGAGAACTTGTTGAGCTAACTGATAATATACCGAAATTTACCATCATGAGCTTTCACTTTAAGGGTGGCAGTGGTTTTGCCGTGACAGACATGCAGAAACAGGCTACCCCGACACTTGATCCGCCGGAGAACGATGTTCCCGATGCCCTGGAGGTTGATTATCCAGCACTGTTAAAACTGCTGGAAGGAAAAAGAACTGTGATCAAATCCCTGCTGATGGACCAGAAGAAGATCCGGGGGATCGGAAACTCTTATGGTGATGAAATACTCTATCATGCCGGGATTTCCCCTTTTTCCATTGCCGGCAAGATACCAAAGGATGATGTTAAAAGACTGCATAAAAGTATGCACTCGGTGCTGGAAACTGCAATAAAGAAAATCGAGAAAGAAAACGGTGATGAGCTGCGTGGTGAGCTCAGGGATTTTATGGAAATACATGGAGCGGGTATCAAACAGACTAAAAAAGGCGAGGAAGTGCTTCATGAAAAAATAGGTGGGAGGACAAGCTATTATACAAAGTCACAAAAACTTTTTGACTGACCGGTGCCATGAAAATTGCAACCTACAATATCAATGGGATCAATGGAAGACTGGCAATACTGCTACGCTGGCTGGATGAAGCCAACCCGGACATTGTATGCCTGCAAGAACTTAAATGTGAGGATAAGCGCTTTCCAATACATGCGATCCGCGAGGCCGGTTACCAGGCCATCTGGAAAGGGGAAAAAAGTTGGAACGGAATAGCGATCCTTTCTAAAACGGAAATAAAGGAACTTAGGCGGGACCTTCCCGGAGAAGATCCGGAATATGACCATAGCAGATATCTGGAAGGGTTTACCGGAGGTTATCTTATCGGTTGCCTGTATCTTCCAAATGGCAATCCGTATCCCGGGCCTAAATATGAGTATAAAAAACGCTGGTTTTCCAGGCTCCAGGCACATTCGCAGACACTACTTGCCACGGGGCTTCCGGTTATGCTCGTGGGTGACTTTAACGTTATGCCAACTGAGCTGGATACCTACAAGCCTGAGAAATATATCAATAATGCGCTTTTTCAAAAAGACATCAGAAAAGCTTATGCAGACCTTGTTGCCCTGGGATGGACCGATGCCATCCGTGACCTGTTTCCGAAGGAACGCGTTTATACTTTCTGGGATTATCTTCGCGATGCCTATGGCAGAGATGCGGGATTGAGACTCGATCATTTCCTGCTCAGTCCCCTGGTTTCTGAGAAACTCAGATCAGGTGGCGTGGACCGCGCGGTCAGGGGCTGGGAAAAGGCTAGCGACCATGCCCCTGTATGGATTGAGCTTTCTTCTTCACCACTGAAAAACAGGAAAGCAAAAACAACGGCAAAAACTGCAGGGAAAGCGATCGCTAAATTTTCGGACGAAGTGAATTCAATTCTGGATTTAGCTGAAAGAAGCGCGATACCAGAAGATATCCGTCCGATGAAAGCTACGTTGGTTGACCAGCCTTTTGATGAGGCCGGTTGGATGTACGAAATCAAGTGGGACGGCTACCGCGCCCTGGCCTTTGTTGAAAAGAAAGAAGCTAAATTATATTCCCGTAACAACCTGGAGTTCTCACAGTTCTCCATAATCAACACTGAACTTGAAAAATTTAGCATAAGGGCTGTTATGGATGGGGAAGTAGTTGCGCTAAGAGATGACGGCTCAGCTGATTTCGGAGCACTTCAGAACTGGAAAAACACACAGGCCGCTAAGCTCATTTATTATGTATTTGATATCCTCTGGCTGGAAGGAAGGGATCTGACTTCATTAACCTTGAGGCAGCGACGAACTATTTTAAAGGCAGTTCTACCTAAAGATAGTCCATTCATCAAATTAAGTGAAACTTATGAAACCAACGGTATAGATTTTTTTGATGCAGCAAAACGTATGAAGCTGGAGGGTATAATTGCCAAACGGGCAGAAAGCCTTTACTCTTCCGATGCAAGGTCCCGTGAATGGCTGAAGATAAAGGCCAAAAGGAGGCAGGAAGTAGTCATTGCCGGATTTACCAGAAATGAAGGAACGGAGAAATATTTCAGTGCTTTGGCCATAGCAGTTTATAATAGTAACGGAACGCTGCGGTACATCGGTAAGGTGGGAACCGGGTTCAATGTTCAGAGCCAGAAAGAACTGATGAAACGCTTTACACCGCTGATCACGAAAACAAGTCCTTTTGATATTGAGCCGGACGTGGATGAGCCATCCCGTTTCCGTCCCAGAAGAATGGGTGCAAAGGCAACCTGGCTAAGGCCGGAACTGGTCTGCGAAATAGAATTTGCAGAACTAACGGGGGACGGCAAGGTGAGACAGGCATCCTATAAGGGATTGAGAAATGATAAAAAAGCCGAGGATGTGGTCCTGGAGATGGAGAAGGATACAGCGGAGGTAGTTCAAGAAGTGGCGCTGGAAATAAGCCTGGAGGAAGCTCCTGCTCAACTGGAATCCAAGGAGCCAAAAGCGGTAAAGATAACCAAGAGTAAAAAACTTAAAATAAAAGAAACGCCTTTGCTAAATGGCAGTTCGGAGATACAGGAGAAAAATGTTGGCGGGCATTTGCTGAGATTCACCAATCTGTCAAAGCTATATTGGCCTGAGGATAAGGTAAGCAAAAGGGATATGTTCAATTATTATGACAGGGTTGCGCCATTTATGTTGCCTTACCTGTTGGACAGGCCGATGTCATTGAACAGGTTTCCCGGGGGGATACATGGAAAAAGTTTTTATCAGAAGAACGTTAAAGAAACAGCTCCTGAATGGGCGCATACTATGCCGCACACAAATGAAAAGGGAGAGGAGAAGAGTTATCTGCTTGGACATGACCGGGCCACATTGCTCTGGATGGCGAGCCTGGGCTGTATAGAAATGAATCCCTGGTTTTCAAGGGCGCAGTCTCCTGATTATCCGGATTATTGTGTGATCGACCTGGATCCTGACAAGAATACTTTCGGGCAGGTAATTGAGGCTGCGCAGGTGACCAAAAAAATCCTCGATTCCATTGGTGTACCTTCCTATCCAAAAACCTCCGGTTCAACCGGTATTCATATCTATATTCCGCTTGGTACCGCTTATACTTATGAGCAATCACAGTTATTTGCAAATATTGTCGTTCGGCAGGTGAATAAGGAACTTCCAAAATATACCACACTGGAGCGGATGATTTATAAACGGGGCGGAAAGATGTATCTCGATTTTCTGCAGAACCGGCCAGGTGCTACCATTGCGGGTGTTTATAGTCTCCGTCCAAAACCGGGAGCAACTGTGTCGATGCCTTTACTGTGGGAAGAAGTCAAGCAGGGGCTTAAGATGCGGGACTTTACGATTTTAAATGCTACCGATAGGTTGAAAGAAACCGGGGATCTTTTTTCCGGTGTTTTGGGCAAGGGGATAAATATGGCTGAGGTGATCAAAAAGGCACAGGAGATATTGGGGTAAAAATTACAGTCTGTCTGCAAAAAAAAAATCACCATCATTTCTTGACCTTATTATACCATTTTAAACTGAAATATAAACTATTTGTTCATGATATCCGGTAAGGTATTGATTAAAGCAAATGTTGCTAAAATAAAAAATCTTCCGTTTCCAAAAGGCTTCTTTGTTTTTCTAAATCGTCCCGTTGATTTAATTCTAACAGTTAAATATAAAATATAGTTAAGTATAATCATAGTATAATGATCACTCCGGTTAAAGTGTTTTTACTTTACAAATGTCATGACGCTAACTATTTGATAGAAACTGAATACAAAAGGAACTTAAAACAAATCTTTTTAGTTGTTAGAATCCTTCTTTCTTTTTTTAAGGCCAAACCTTAATTGCGAAATTCTTGGCGATCATTTCAACGAAACGGATAAAAAGGCCGTGAATTTCGGGCGCTCCTTTCTCTGCGAGCGCATAATGTTCTGGCTGGGCCAGAACACCCTCCGGGACTTATAGCTCTCCGTTCTCTATGCACCCGTTTTTCCGGACTTTCTTTTTTTCCGTTTTTTCTTTTGAAAAGATTTTTTGGAAAAAAGGGAAAGGAAAAAAAATGTAAAACTTAAAAATTTTTAATCATGGAAATTACAGGAAGATTAACAGGAGATGCAACGGTAAAGACGTTGAGCGGAGAACGGAAAGTGGTAAACTTTTCTATTGCTATCAATGACAGTTTCTGGGTATTTTCGGGAGATGATTTTGATCTCAAGATTTCCAATCCATTGTCGCCGGGAATTTTGGTGCTGGCTAATGATCCAAATACCCAGAATATCAATTCCGCATGTTATTCAGTAGTGCTCAACCGCCTTACCAGGCTGATCAATTCAAAGGGCAACCTTCCATCTGCAATTTTACTTGATGAAGGTCCTACAATTTTTGTTCACCGGATCGAGAATCTTATTGCTACTGCTAGATCCAACAAGGTTGCTGTATTGATAGGGATGCAGGAGTTGCCTCAATTCAAACAACAGTATGGAAAAGATACGGCAACTACCATCACTTCTGTAGTTGGCAATGTTTTGTCGGGTTCTGCGAGGAACAAAGAAACACTTGACTGGCTCGAAAAGATATTAGGCAAATCAAAACAGATCGGGGAAAGTATTTCCATTGATAGGAGTAAAGTATCAAAATCAATCAGTGAAAAGCTTGAAGTGCTGATTCCTGCTGGCAAGATCACTACGCTGGGCGCCGGAGAGCTGGTTGGTTTACTTGCTACCGATGCAGATGAAAAGTATACAGGTGAGTATGAAACCTCAGCTATAAACTGCAAGATAAACCTGGATCTAAAAGAAATTAAAAAGGAAGAAGAAGGATATGTCGAACTACCTATTTTTTACGACTTTGGGGGAAAGAAGGAGGAGATCCTCAGGCGAAATTTTTTACGGATTAATCAGGAAATCGAGTTATTGGTTGCTGGTTTTATGTAGTGCTTTATTTATTAGCGCTAGAGTAAATGGGACGGTTCAGTATACTTCTGACTGCAAGAACTGGTCTGCTACGTTTCCACTTGAGCATTTTAAACTGAATTCTCCTTACGGGATAAGGAACCATCCGGTTACCGGCGAACGATATTCTTTTCACAGGGGAATAGACATCGCCGGTAAAAACGAGGTTGTCGTTTCTATACTCCCAGGAATAATTGACAAAACTGGCTATACCGCTATAATGGGCAATTATGTTACTGTGAGGCATGGATACTTTACGGTTTACTATGCGCACCTTTCTAAAATCTATTCCTCAGTTGGTCAGGTTCTCCAAACCGGGGACCCAATAGGCGTTACCGGATCAACGGGAAGGACGACAGGCGAACATCTGCACCTTTCTGTGCTACGCAGAGGGTTGAGCGTTAACCCACTTTATTTTCTTTTGATAATCCTGTCAATGTCAGGCGACGAACTTAAGTGCTATTTGTACGGTGGATAAACAAGCAAACACTTTGTGCCAAAATTTTAATCCAAATTTTAAATGACTCTATATGCAGACTGCAAATTTGAAAGTGCGGGATCTTCCTCTTGAAGATCTACGCGAACTGGGGCTTTACAGGGAAGAAGAGATTACGCTTCCCAAAAAGGATATCGATGCACTGTTGTCCGGAATGCGGACAGGACTGGTTAAGCTAAATGATATTAATCGTGACGGCATTGAAATCAAAGAGATGAGTGTAAAGCTTTCCCTGGCCAAAAATGCGGAAGGGAAAGCTGAGCTGTTGGTACATCCTGTTTATAAGCAGGCCAACCTCCCTTCCATCATTTCCCGTCAGGAAGGAGATGACCTCCTGACCGGTCTGAAAGCTAACCTAATTAAAGAAACTAGTGAGAAAGGGCAGCAAAAGAAATTGATGGTGGAATATGACTGGGACACGCGTGAATTTATTGTTACTGATACCTCTAGATTAAGGGTGCCAGAAATGATTAATGGTATGCCGCTTACACCCTATCAGAAGGAGCGTTTTGGCAGTGGAAGACAGATTGAAATGCCTGATGGGACTACTTTTCAGGCCAGTAGCACGACTCCTGATGGAATCCGTTCCAACAGGTTGGCGCTTGTCGTCTCTCTTTTGATGGACGGTGGAATATCCTACCTGCTGCTAACAGGTCTGAAAGCCATGGTTGGTGATCGGGGACTGTTGCCACAGAAAGATGAGCGGAATGAAAATTATCACAAAGCGCTTCAGGCAGCGGCCGCGCAGAAGTCTACCGTTAAAGACCCTGAAGAAAAAACCTCAGCCATATCCAATAATAACGAGTATTCGCGTGGATACGGCAGATCAGGGGTGTCGAGATAATCCTGATCAAAAAAATAATCAAATGAATTTTAACCTTAATTTTTTCAATTATGAATGAGAATAATTTAGAGTACTTACAGAATACATTAAAGTATTTAGGTTTTGGGGAGTCCCTAAACGCAGATCTAAAGGAGTCAATTGCACATGGTCCTGAGGGCTTTAAAATCCAGTCTCAAGTTATAGAGATGCCGGATCCGACTAAAAGGGTTGCTCCTGGTTTTGGTGATAAGATGACATATTTACTTAGTTTTTCAAAAAGTAAGGAAACCGACATGTATTTTTTTAATAGTTATGAGGCGACATTGAAAAAAGCTGATACGAAGGATGTTATTTCGCAGACCTTTTATATCAATAAAGGAAAAGGGGTGACCGCTAAAGAAAGTTACAATCTGCTTTCGGGCCGTGCGGTAAATAAGGATGTTGTGTTGAAAAGCGGAGAAAAGGCAAACCTTTGGCTTAAGCTGGATTTCACCGAACATACTCCAGAGAAAGGGTATAAAATAGACCCATATGGCAAAAATTATGGCTTTAGTCTTAAAGAAACAGTAGATAAATTTAATATACTGAATATGGAAAAACCGGGATTTAAGGATCAGTTGCTTAAAAGCCTTGAACGTGGAAATCTTCATGAGGTGTCATTTATGAAGAATGGAAAGGAAACAACTGGTTTTGTTACAGCTAATCCTCATTTTAAAACACTGGATTTTTATGATAAAGATTTAAGCCAGGTTTATAGTAAGGCAATAGACAGGCATGATGCGCTAGAAAAAAAAGAGGTGGATAAAGTGCCGGAAATGGTCATGGAACAAGAACCGGCTTCCAGAGAGAAAAAAGGAATTTCAAGATAGCCTGTGGGCAATCAGTGCATTTGTATAGGGGACTTTTAGTCCCCTGTTTTGTCATGCTTAAATTTTTTGAGAACATAGATAAATGGGTTATGGCTGTGGAAGTATTAACTAAAGAAGATTTGATGGATTTTGGTAACGGTTTACTGGAAGAGATCAGAAAAATTATCAAAATTGATCCGCCTATGAAGAAGAAGTTTTTGAAGGGCTATGAAGTAAGGGAAATTCTGGGGATATCGCAGGGAACCTTACAAAATTTAAGGATCAATGGAACGCTGCCTTTTTCAAAGATCGGCAGTATTTATTACTATGATTCCAAAGTAGTGGATGATCTGCTGGAGGGAAAAACTGGAGTGGCTGGAAAACAAAGGTTATGGACGTAAGGGTTATTGGTGCCGGAAAAGATAAAAGACTGAAGGAAATTTTAACGGCTATCCATTCAGATATTCACATGACCACTACAGATATCGCTTTATTGCACGCTTTGATTACGTATCATATTCAGGCTGGGGAAGGGGATTTTTTTCAAGTTTGCCGCAGTGGGCTCATGAGAATCAGCAAGATTTTATCTACCCGCACTTATCACAAGAGTATTAAAAAACTCATCAGACTGGGTTACATTTTATATGAGCCTTCCTACCATCCAAAGTTTGGAAGTAGGGTTTCTTGGTTTGATGGGCAGGATTTAAAAAAGATATAACCTGCTGTTTTAACCGGCGGTGCTTATTTTACCGGTATAGATTTCGATAAGACTAAGGATTTTTGTGCCTGGACGAACTTTATGTAGTGTGTGTTGCTGAAAGTTAAACTTTTGGATAAACACTGCCGTATTCTCTCGTACTTTGAGAAAACCCTGTTCGAAATAGTATTCTGCCACGTCGTTCGCGAAATCACAGTTTCTTAACCAGAGACGGACAAATTCTCCATTATTCTTTTCGTAGTGAAGCCAATGATTATTATGATCCTCTTCCTTAGAGAGTTCAATAATGATCATGGTTTCATCTTCATAACAGGAGTCTATTTTTATCATAAAGGAATGGGATACAAAAATATGAATTATATCCTTTAGGGCAATTTACTTTTGCCCGTTTTTCTAAATATCACCGCTAGTTGTGGGATTATATTTCAATCTGTGATTGCTGGCTTACAATAAGTATTCGATCTCCTTTTATTGGAAGGTAGCCCAGGTCAAAGCAAAAATAATAGAGATCTCCTTCGGTAGTTTTGTAACAGCTGGTGATGAACTTGAAATTAAACCCCTGTTGGTCGAGAAGCGTTTTTCGGATAGTCGTCTTACTTCCTGAACTGAGTCTGGAAAGTATCCTGTAGTTGTTGAGAATTATTTTGGGTATTTCACGAAGGAAAGGCGGATCTATTGCAGCAACTTTTTGTCTTCTTCGGTTATTAAAACTGGTACGGCAAAGGTCGCTACAAAACCGCTTATCTATTCTGCCGTGGAGTATTTCGCTGCATTCCTCGCAGTGGTACGTGATAGGATCGTTGTCTGTTTTCATCGGTAGGGCCTTGAAGATTCACGATTGAATTTAAGTATAATCTATTGAAAATGGTAATCGTTAGCACGCATGGTATTGCATCGGATGCTTTGATTAACCGATTTTAAACGTTTATAATCGGTTAATTTCCGTTTAAAAGGGTAATTGTTATACAGTTTTGTGTAATTAAATTTTTACGCTATGAAAAACAGAACTATCGCTACAGAAACATTCCATTCCGGAAGAAGAAACTTTTTTCTGGACTTTAAAATGGCCAGGAATAATACTAATTATATACAGATTACCAGAAGTGATGAACAGCGGGATGGAAGTTACACCAGGCGCCGGATTGTTGTCTTTCAGGAAGATTTTGAATTTCTGATATCTGCCTTTTGTTCGCTGTTTACAATAGCTACCCAGATCGGAGAAAGGGAAAAGTCTGTACTTGATTTATTTCATGAGAAAAAGCAGGAGCGTATCTATGGAATTAAGTCGCTACCGTTAGAGTTAAGACCAAGGGAAAAACTTTTATTGACAGGAGGGAATGCCATGAAAACAGCGGAATTGCTGGCCATATTGATTGGTTCTGGAACACCGGATAATAGTGCGCTGGATATCGGCAATGAGATATTTAAAACCAATGCCTTTGACCTGAAAGGGTTGGCAGGGATGAAACATTCAGATCTGTCACGGTTTAAAGGCATCGGTTCAGCAAAATCCAGCGTCGTACTGGCAGCTATTGAACTTGGCCGGAGAATCTTTAGTTAAACTGATTTTCAATGTTTGTGATTGGTTGAGTTTCTCTATCACTTAAGTAATACCCCGGAGGCAGCTTGCCTCCGCGGTATATTTGCTTATTTATATCATGTCAGGTCTGAAGCCGATACGCTGCCTGAGTACTGGTTCAGGTATTGGTGGCGAGATGAGTTCATCTAAATACTTAAATACAATTTCCAGATTTTTATCCTGGTTGTCGAGACGGTTTTTGATCTTTTCGATTTCTTGCCTGATCGCTGTGCTTTCTGCAATTGTCGAGCGGATCTTGGTAAAAATTCTGATAATTTCTATGTTTACTAGGATGGCCCGGTCACTGTTCAGAACACTTGAAAGCATTGCAACGCCCTGTTCTGTAAAAGCCATAGTCCGATATTTTGAGTACGTTCCATGTCCTAAGGTGCCAAATTGGCTCCTTAGGATTTTTTGTTCACCATCACTAAGTTCAAACATAAAATCTTCAGGAAACCGAATCAGATTGCGTTTTACCTGCCGTTTTAATTGCTTGTTCTCAACTTGGTATAGCACAGCAAGATCCGAATCGAGCATTACCTTTAAGCCGCGGAAGTGGAAGATTTTTTCGATGATATTTTGTTCTACCGGCATGTTATTGATCTCGATCATAGCTTATTTTGTAATGGTGTAATTATAAACGGTGTTTTTAGCCACAGTTTTTTCGGTAGCCAGTTTCTCTTTGAGTGCAGCCATATCTCTGCCAACTTTAACATCCAGTGTTTTAGCGTAGTGTTGTGTTGTTCTGATGTCCTTGTGTCCGAGCATTTTACCTACTGTTTCGATGGGAACTCCGTTCTGGAGGGTGATCGTTGTGGCAAAAGTATGGCGGGCAATGTGGTAGGATAGTGGGATTTTAATGTCACATAAATCTGCGATTTCTTTTAGGTAAGCATTCATTTTTTGATTAGAGCTAACCGGGAAAGCTTTATCTTGATCGATGGATAGTGGATGATCTTTATATTTATCGAGCAAGGTGATTGCCTTTGGCAAAAGCGGTAACCTGGTTGGAGTGCCTGTCTTTTGTCGGTTGATGATAATCCATTTTTCATCCCCATTTTTATCAATGATTTGTGATCTTTTCAATTGATAAATATCTATATAAGCAAGTCCGGTGTAGCAGCTAAAAAGGAATATATCTCTTACACGGTTCAATCTCTCGTTATCAAATTCCTTGATTTCCAACAGCGTTATCTGCTCTTGTGAAAGACATGGTCTTTCAACTACTTTTACCTTTGCTTTAAAATTAGCGAATGGGTCTCTGCTAATCCATCCGTTTGCCAGGCAAAGTTTTATGATTTTTTTAAGGTTTTTGATGTATTTAACAGCTGAGTTATTGTTGCATTTTCTTGTTGTTCTTAGAAAAAAATCATAGTCAGTCAAGAATTTATGATCAATTTTTTTGATGTCAATGTCCCGGATTTTATATTTTTCCCGAAGATACTGCCTTAAGTGTCTAAGTGCAGTCTGGTAACGCAACAAGGTCATTGGTGCGAATTCCATGCCCACTAATTCTGCCATTTCTTTGTTGTGGTCTTCAAAAACGTCTGTTAGTTTTCTTACTTTAGTTCCTTTCCCTAGAAAATCATTCGCCAAAGTTTTGGCCGTCACGTCCTCACCGATCATGAGTAAGTTTCTATGTGATTCGTGAACCTTTGACTCTAACTGTCTTAAATAGAGGTTTATGGATTTCGCATGTGCAGAACTTCCCACTATCTTGCCATTAAACCAGTCGGTATCTGCACATTGTTTGCCAGTTGCAAGATCGACGCGTTTTTTTTCGATTGTAATCCTCATATAGATAGAGGAATTACCTTCTTGGTCTGTTTTTCCTTTCTTTAGGAAGAAAAGTAAACTGAAATTTCTTTTCATAAAAGTAATCTTAAAGGTGAAATAAAGTTAAGATTGCAATCAAAAAAAGTCAAGATGTGTACTTGGTAAACTAGTTGTATAACAGTTAGTTAAGTCCTAAAGCGGTGAGTCCGAAACTTTCGTAGTTTGACTCACCGCTTGACTCACCTCGCACATGCATTATTTGGTCAAAAAAGCCACTAAATACCAAAAAACAAAAGCCTGCAAATTGTTGATTTGCAGGCTTTTAGTGTTTTTTTGGTGATTTCTGATACTGATTCCAGTGGAGCCGAAGGGAGTCGAACCCTTGTCCAGTTGTGAGATAAATTATACCTTCTACATGCTTATTTTTCAATTGATTTTAGGGAAATAAACGGGCTGAAAACCGACCTTATTTAAATCCTTAGATACTTTGTCTCACTTTAAGTCGTATCTCCTTAAAGCCAGCTTTGTTGTTTCGATGCCCCGGATTCTAACCCAACAATGCAGCAGTTAGAGGGACAAAAGCTAGTTAGTTCTAAACTAAGCAGCTAAGGCGTAAGTATTTTCGCCAACTAAAATGTGAACGTTCACTTTAAGTGCTCTCCGTACAACGCACTGCATGCTAACATAACCTTCGCCACCCTGTCAAATCCAAGAACGGCCCCTTTTCAGTTTACAGTTTTGAGTAATCAGTTTGTAAACCGGATGCAAATATACAAATAAAATGCCAAATAATAGTCTTAAACTGTTATTTGGCATCTAAAATTGGAAACCGGAATTGTAAACTGCAAACTATACCGTTCTTCCCGGATATTGTTGCAATGCGACTTCTAAACAGTCCATCGCGGCGTTTAAATCATCAGTATTTAACACGTATGCCATACGCACTTCGTTTTTACCAGAACCTGGAGTAGAATAGAAGCCCGTTGCAGGTGCCATCATTACCGTTTGGTTGTTGTGTGTAAAATCTTCTAAAATCCACTGACAGAATTTATCAGCATCATCAATCGGGAATCTTGCTACCACGTAAAATGCACCGCCCGGATTAGGGCAGAAAACGCCCTCGATATTATTTAACCGATTAACCAAAGTATCACGGCGCAAAGTATATTCGGTATTTACTTTTTCAAAATAGCTATCGGGCGTATCTACAGCCGCTGCACCGGCAATTTGTTCAACCATGCCCGGGCTTAATCTTGCTTGTGCAAATTTTAATCCTGATGCAATAACTTCTTTGTTTTTGGTAATTAAACAACCTAAACGTGCACCACAAGCGCTGTAACGTTTAGAAACGGTGTCCATAATCACCACATTTTCATCTAAACCATCTAAATGCATTGGAGAAATAAATTCTCTTCCATCATAACAGAATTCGCGATAAGCTTCGTCAGAGAATAAAAATAGATCGTATTTAACGCAAAGTGTTTTTAATGCCTCTAATTCTGCTCTTGAATATAAATAACCAGTAGGGTTATTGGGGTTACAAATAATGATTGCTTTCGTTTTTTCGGTAATCAGTTTTTCGAATTCGGCAATCGGAGGCAAAGCAAAACCATTTTCAATGTAAGAAAGGATGGGTTTTACCACCACGTTGCTCATGCAGGCAAAGCCATTATAATTGGCATAAAAAGGTTCTGGAATGATAATTTCATCGCCCTCGTTTACGCAGGTCTGCATGGCAATGGTGATCGCCTCAGAACCACCAACTGTTACCAATATATTTTCTGGTGTAATATTGTAACCCAGTTTATTGTAGTATTCAGTAAGTTTTAAGCGGTATGCAAGTGTACCTTCTGATGGAGTATAGGCCCAAACATTAAAATCAATGTTTTTGATGGCATTTAACATTCCTTCAGGTGTTTCAATATCTGGTTGACCAATATTTAAATGGAAAACTTTTTTACCATCTTTTTTAGCTTGATCTGCAAACGGAGTTAACTTTCTGATTGGCGATGCAGGCATCTGCACACCTTTTTGTGATATTTTTGGCATGGCACAAAAATAAAAAAGTCCCGATGAAAATCGGGACTTTTTAAATATTATCGTTTAAATAATTATTTCGAAGCTGCGGCAACCGTTTCACCTTTAATGTAAAGCACTTTAATTGGTGTTTTAGCATTTGAAGTAATGGTTACGGCTTTTGAAAAAGTTGATGGACCAGCAGCTGCGTTAAACGTTACCGAAATTACACCAGTTTCACCTTTTTTCAATGGAGTAGAAGTATATTTAGGTACTGTACATCCACAACTTGCTTCAGCTTTGGTAATAATTAATGGCTCTTCGCCAATATTGGTGTATTTGAAATCGTAAGTTACTGGTTTGTTTAAAACAATTTTACCGAAATCGTGCGTTTCCGATTCAAATTTAAACTCTGCAGGTTTAGTTTGTGCATTTACAGCAACACCTAAGCCTAAAACAAAAGCGAATAATACTAAGATCTTTTTCATGTTATGTGGTTGTAATTTATTTTTTTAAATTCTAAAACAAATTTAATGTTTTCATATTAAAACAAAAACTATTCCAAATATATTTTACAAATCCATATATAATTTTACAATGGAGGATAAAGGCAAACTTTTAATTTTGTATATATTTGCCGCAACCAATCTTTGATTACTATGCCGAATGAAAAATTGATGACCAACACTATTGATGCTTCCGAACTCAGTTTTAACGATTTTAAATCTATCGTTATAAACGACTATAAAATAGCCTTTGAAAGTAGGCAGGCCAGTGTTTTAGGCCGTAGAGAAGTATTAACAGGGAAGGCTAAATTTGGTATTTTTGGCGATGGGAAAGAAGTCCCCCAGGTGGCTATGGCGAAAGCTTTTAAAAACGGCGACTGGCGCTCGGGCTATTACCGTGATCAAACTTTTGCTTTTGCTACCGGTATTTCTACAATTAAAGAATTTTTTGCGCAGCTTTATGCCAATCCCACCGATGGAGCTGATCCGTTTTCAGGCGGAAGGCAAATGAATTGCCATTTTGCGACGAAATCAGTTAATGAAGATGGAAGCTGGAACGATTTAACGCAGATTAAAAACTGTTCATCAGATATTTCTCCAACCGGTGGCCAAATGGCCCGTTTGGTCGGCTTAGCCTATGCTTCTAAATTATTTAGGCAAAATAAGGAATTGGATTACTTAAAGCACTTTTCGGTTAACGGAAATGAAGTTGCTTTTGGTACCATTGGTAATGCATCAACTTCTGAAGGCGTGTTTTTTGAAGCCATTAATGCTGCAGGTGTTTTACAGATACCCATGGCCATCTCGATTTGGGATGATGCTTATGGCATTTCAGTTCCGGCAAAATATCAAACTACAAAAGAAGATATTTCTGAAGTTTTAAAAGGCTTTCAGCGTGAGCCAGATCAACCAGGGTATGAAATTTATAAAGTAAAAGGCTGGGACTATCCAGCTTTATGCGAGGTGTATGAAAAAGCAATAAATGTATGTAGAAATGAACATGTACCTGTTTTAATTCACGTTACCGAACTTACTCAGCCTCAGGGGCACTCTACCTCTGGCTCGCACGAAAGGTATAAATCAAAAGATCGTTTAGCTTGGGAAACCGAACACGATTGCATCCTGAAAATGCGTGCCTGGATGCTCGATTCTGCAGTAGCAACCGAAGAGGAAATTGCAACAGTTGAAAAAGACGCAAAGGTTTTTGTCCGTAATGCACAAAAAGAAGCTTGGAATGAGTTTTTGGATAGCATTAAACCCGAACAAAAACAAGTTGTTGATCTAATTGGAGGTGTAGCTAAACATCAACCTGAACTGGCTAAAATTGCTGCAAATCTGGCCTCAACCGCCGATGCACAACGCAGGGAGGTATTTACTGCTGTAAGGAAGGCAATCCGTTTATCCGCTGGTTTTAATTCTCCGGAACGCAATGAACTGTTAACCTGGTATAAACAGCAGGCCAAGTTTAATTACGGCCGTTATAATTCTAAACTACATACTGATGGCAAAGAAAGTCCGGATATGATTGCAGTGGTTAACGCGGCATATGATGAACAATCGAAAATGGTCGACGGTAGGGAAGTGCTTAATGCCTGTTTTAACGAAAATTTTGAACGCGATCCACGTTTAGTGGCTTTCGGAGAAGATTTAGGGAATATTGGCGATGTAAATCAAGGTTTTGCAGGTTTACAGGCCAAATATGGTGAGTTGAGGATTACCGATACCGGAATTAGAGAAATGACTATTATGGGGCAAGGTATTGGCTTGGCCATGAGAGGCTTAAAACCGATTGCCGAAATACAGTATCTTGATTATTTAATTTTCGCACTAAATGTACTTAGCGACGATTTAGCATCACTATCATACCGAACCAAAGGGATTCAAAAAGCACCAGTTATTGTGCGTACCCGAGGTCATCGATTGGAAGGAATCTGGCACTCAGGTTCACCAATCAGCATGATTTTAGGTGCTTTAAGGGGAATGCATTTATGCGTACCAAGAAACATGACTCAAGCTGCCGGCATGTACAACACCCTTTTTAGGGCCGATGAGCCTGCCGTAGTAATTGAGTGTTTAAATGGTTACCGACTTAAAGAAAAACTTCCCAGCAATGTTGGTGATTTTACGGTTCCTTTGGGTAAAGCAGAAGTTTTAGAAGAAGGAACGGATATAACCGTGGTATCTTACGGGTCTTCGTTAAGAATTGTTCAGGAGGCCGCAGAAGAATTGAGCTTATTGGGTATTTCTGTAGAAATTATAGATCCACAAACCTTATTACCTTTCGATACCACTCAGGTTTGTGTAAAGTCCCTTGCCAAAACCAATAAATTACTGGTTGTAGATGAGGACGTTCCTGGAGGTGCATCTGCATATATCCTGCAAAAAGTAGTCGAAGAACAAAAAGGTTATTTCCACTTAGATGGTCAGCCGAAAACATTATCGGCTAAAGCACACCGTCCGCCATTTGGATCTGATGGTGATTATTTCAGTAAACCATCGGTTGATGATGTTATTGAAACCATTTACCAGATGATGCACGATGCAAATCCAACTAAATACCCCGCATTTTTTTAATAAAGCAACCGCTGGGGCATAAGATTTAACTGCCTGAATAGTTTAAAAGATTTACAATCAGTTTCTTATTTTGTTTATGCCTAAATGAAGTAGGATTCTTGATGGAAAGGTAAAAAAATGGTTACATATTAATCAGTTTTTTAACTACTTTTATGCACCAAACTCTATTTTGTTATTTCAGTATGTTTTATCTCATCCCAGACATGAAACGGTGTCATTTTCAAGATTTTTTATACTCATTGTCTAGAAGAAACAAATCATTGGTTTGATCTGAAAATGAAGCGCTATTTTGTAAATGCCCGGTTCGTTAGTAAAGCGTGTTTTTCTAAGAAAGGCATGCTGTTTCTCTTTTTCTCATTTTTATGTATGGCTGTTTTTAGCCAGGTGAGTGCACCACAGCAAAAACTGGATAGCCTTTTAAGTTTAAATCAAAAGAATTTAAAAACAGATTCCACCAAAATCAAAATATTGACGGAAGTTTACCGCCAATACATGAGGATGAAAAATGTAGATAAAGCGGAAGAGTATGTGGATAAAACCATTCAGCTTTCACATGAGAAGAATCTGAAAAAATTCTCTGCAATGGCTTATTACCGTAGAGGCTTAATGTATCACGGAAGGTCTAATTATCAAAAGGCAGAAGAGAATTATCAAAATGCAGCTGCCGAATTTTCTTCAGTGGGTAATTTAGATATGGTTGCTGGAACTTACCTCAATTTGGGTGCTTTATATGGCAGCATTCCGGATTATGTAAAATCATTAGAAGTTAACCAAAAGGCCATCGCTATCTACGAAAAAATGGGTAACGAAACCGATATGGCAAGTTGTTACACCAATATTTCTGCTATTTACCAGCGTTTGGGTAACCAGAGCCAGGCATTGGTTTATTTGAACATGGCGCTAAAGGTTTTTGCTAAAGAAGGCGAAAATAGCAGAGGTGTAGCTGTTGTTTATGGCTTAATCGGAACTAATTATTTTGAGGCTTCAGATCGCGAATTAACCGAGATGAATGTATTGCCTAACCAGAAAATTAAACTGGCCTTAGCGTATTACAATAAATCGTTGCGGGTATCGGAAGCTATTGGAGATATGGGTTTAATCGCTACTGTTAAGCGAGATCTTGCCGACTTATACAGTTCAATAGGACAAAAAGATGCAGCGTTAAAATCGTATCAAAAATCTGTTGAGTTAAATAAGTCGGGAGAAGATAAAGAAGCCTATGCCGCAAGTTTATACGCATTGGGGAACTTTTACCAAAAAGAAAATGATTTTGAAAATGCCATCCCATTACTCAATAATAGTTTAAAAATTGCAGAAGAAAACAGGTTGTTAGATATAGAAAAACAATCTAGTTTAGGATTGAGTACGGTATATGAAAAACAAAAGGACTATAACAAGTCGTTAGCCTATTACAGGCAATATATAGCCGTTAGAGATAAGATTTTCGACCAGGAGAAGGAAAAGGAAATTACCCGAAGGCAGATGCAACTCGATTTTGGTATTAAAGAACGCAACTATTTATTGAAGCAAAAACTAACAGAAGGCGAGTTAAAAAGACAACAGCAAGAACTTGAGCTAAAAAGGCAGCAATTAGTGTTGAGTGATAAAGAAAAAGCATTGGATCTCTTAACTTTTCAAAACGCAAAGGCTGATCTCGATATTCAGCGTTTGGCCCAGGATAGTAAATTTGCTAATGCTAAATTTGAGGCAAAGTTAGCCGCCGGGATAAAGGATAAGCAGATTAGTAAACAGGTACAACAGATTAAATTTGATGAGCGTGTAAAATTATTCCTCACCATAGCCGCTACACTGATTCTGATTATTGCTGTTGTTATATTTTTTAACCAACGGAAAACAACAAGGCTGAATATAATTATCAATACCCAAAAACGAGAGTTAGAGCAGTTAAGTAAAGTTAAAGACCGTATTTTTAGTGTGGTAAGTCACGATATGCGTACCCCTGTCAATTCATTAATTTCCTTTATGCAGTTGTTAGAAGGGGCCAATATTGAACAGGATAAATTAAACAGATATGCCGCGGTACTAAAAAACAACCTCACCTATACTTCCACTATGATGGAGAATCTCCTTAATTGGGCGGCCAGCCAGATGCAGGGTTTTAACCCATATTTGGAATCGTTGGATATTCATGGGCTGATTAATGAAGTTATTCTTTCTTTGCAGGATAATGCCAACGAAAAAAGCTTAGTTATTCAGAATATAGTGCCAGCCAAAACATTTTGCAACGCAGATTCGAATATGTTCATGCTGGTTATTCGAAATATCATCAGTAATGCCATTAAATTTACACCAAATGGTGGTACAATCACCACCAGTGCCGCTCATAACGGAAATGTATTGGAGATTAAAATTTCAGATACAGGGATCGGTTTAACTCCTGTACAGATTGAGCATTTTAATAAGCCAGGTTATTTAGGCGCGGGCGTGAGCACATTAGGCACCAATAAAGAAAAAGGCACGGGTTTAGGTTTATTGCTCTGCAGAACGTTTATTAGCTTGATGGATGGTAAAATTAGTGCCGATATTAATCCTGCAGGAGGAAGTTATTTTAAAATAATCCTGAAAAAATAACTTATTTTAAAAACCTCGACAGGATTTTCTTGTCAATTGATTTTTCCAGTAATTCCTGCCTGTTAGAAGCACTTATCGGAACCAGAAAGCTATGATCTAAATGAACCTCATGATTGGTTAAGGTTACAATGTGGTTGACATTAATAATGTACTGTTTGTGTACCCTGGAGAAAATTTTTGAAGGCAGTTGTTTTTCTAGATTTTTTAAGCTTACTAAAATAACGTGTTTATCGATACTGGTAAACAGCTTTGAAAAATCGCCCATACTTTCAATATAAATTACATCATTATATTTTAGCTTGGTAATGCCTTTGGTCTCTCTAAAAAAGAAATAATCGTCGTCTTTTTTATCGTCGATGTTTAGGTTTTCGACAGGAAGTTTATTTACTTGTTTTCTTAATTCAATATACTCGATCGCTTTGTTAGTGGCCTTTAATATGCGCTCGAAGGTTGCAGGCTTAACAATAAAATCCAATGCATCCAAATTAAAGCTCTCTGCCGCGTACTCACTAAATGAAGTGATAAAGATAAATAGCGGTTGTTTTTTTAGGCTTTTTAATAAATCCATACCAGAAAGCTCTGGCATATCAATATCAGAATAAACAATATCTACTAAAGTGCTCGATAAAATTTGCGAAGCCTCTATACCGTTACTACAGACTGCGATAATATTTAATGACGGGATTTTTTTTAGATGCATTTCTATGGCATCTCTTTCAATTTCATTATCATCAACAATTAAACAGCTGTAGGTCATTTAGGAATAAGTTATATAGTTAAGTTAGAGAACACATATTTTTACTTAATGTTTGTAATTTACGTTAAAATGTGGATTATAATACAATCCAAGTATCATTTTGTAGATAAACGTAACATTAACTTTTATTTCTGGTGTTTCTTTTCACCAGTATATAATTTCTCGCCAGCTTTTACAGCTAATGGCAGGTCGTTTTCTTCTGGTGGCACAGGGCAACGGTAGCCGTCACTATAGGCACAATAAGGATTGTAAGCTTTATTAAAATCGATTTCGATATGATTAGCTACAATTTCTTTGGCATCCAGATCAATGTACCTGCCACCACCGTAAGTTTCCTTATTGTTGGTTTCATCAGTAAAGGGCAGAAAGAGGTGGTCTTTATAAACCGGGTTGGTTGATAAAGCAACACTTCTATATAAAGTCATTTGGATTTTTTTGCCATCAAAAACGAAGTTTACATGTGCATATTTATAGTAATCGCTGCTAGAGCCATTAAAAGTGGGCATTTTGAAAACTTTTTCGTTCTTTAGTATTTCTACCTCGGCTGAGATTTTATAAGCACTGTCTGCCTCATAAAAATGAAGGTTTTGCAGGTCGTTTTTCTTAAGCGGAGAGCGCTCGTCTTTGATGAAATCCTGCTTATAGGTTTCACGATGTTTTGCAATCTGTTCAGCATAACTTTGTGCAGAGCTATTTATGCTGATCAATAGCAATATGAAGGTGATGATTCTCATTAACAAAAAAATTAAATAATACTTGCTTTGTTTCTTAAAAACTGATCGGCTAAAACCAATGCAGCCATGGCCTCAACAATTACTACTGCTCTGGGTACCACACAAGGATCATGGCGGCCTTTACCTTTAATCTCCGAAGCTTCGCCAGCAGCATTGATGGTTTGTTGGTTATGCATAATGGTTGCAACAGGTTTAAAAGCTACCTTGAAGGTAATATCCATTCCGTTAGAAATACCACCCAAAATACCGCCGGCATAATTGGTTGTCGTTTTAAAAACTTTTGAATCGGCTGCTTTTGGCTGTGGAATATCGTTGTGTTGCGATCCTCTTAATTCACTTCCGGCAAAACCAGAACCATATTCGAAACCATGAACAGCATTAATACTGAGCATAGCTTTACCTAAATCGGCATGTAATTTATCAAAAACAGGCTCACCTAGGCCTGCCGGACAGCCTTTTACTACACAACCTATCTTTCCCCCAACGGTATCGCCATCTTTGCGAACCGCATCGATAAACTCAATCATTTCGTGTGCAGTTGCAGGATCAGCGCAACGCACAATATTTTCTTCTCTAATTTGCAATAAAGCTGATAAATCATTGCTTTCCAAATTAGGGGCTTCTATTGTACCTACTGAAGTTACATGTGCGAAAATTTCAATGCCCTGTTGCTTTAAAAATAGCTTTGCAATAGCACCAGCAGCTACACGGGCAGCAGTTTCGCGGGCAGAAGAGCGACCTCCGCCACGGTGATCGCGGATGCCGTATTTTGCATCATAAACATAATCGGCATGGCTGGGACGGTAAACATCCACATTATGACCGTAATCTTTTGATCGTTGATCCTCGTTCGGAATTAAAAGTGCAATTGGTGTACCTGTACTTTTTCCTTCAAATACACCCGATAAAATCTGAACGGTATCGCTTTCTTTTCTTTGAGTGGTGATTTTGGATTGACCAGGTTTACGTTTGTCAAGTTCTGACTGGATAAAATCCATATCAATATCCAATTGTGCCGGACAGCCATCAATAATGACCCCAATGGCTACGCCATGAGATTCGCCAAAGGTTGTGATGCGAAATAGTTGTCCGAATGAGTTGCCTGCCATTATTTTTGATTGAATTATAGATTGATTAAATTATTGAATGGATTTTAACACCCAATCTTGATACTTGGTACTTGGTTCCTGATACTTTATTCTCGCTACTTGATACTAACATCAAACCCTGCCTTTTTCAAATCTTCCCAATAATACGGATAAGATTTTTCTACTACCTGCATTTCTTCAATTTCAACTTCGTTAATCAATAAAGCAAGTGGAGCAAAAGCCATCGCCATACGGTGGTCCTCGTAGGTTGCGAAAGTAACTTTATCCGGAAAATGAAGGTTGTCTGTGTTTAAAGTATAAACCAGATTATCTTCTGCGAAAGTAACACCAATTTTAGCCAATTCGTTCTGAAGCGCTGCAATACGGTCTGTTTCTTTAATTTTTAACGTTTCTAGGCCAGTAAAAGCCATGTTTTTACCTAGTGCAGCTGCAATAACTACAATAGTTTGTGCTAAATCCGGACAGGTTTTTAGGTCTAAAACTTCTTTTGTATCTAAAGAAAGGCCTAAGTTGCTAATAGCAATTCCATTATTGGTTTTACTGGTAGCGATACCAAAAATCTTCATGATATTCTTAATCTGGCTATCGCCCTGCAAACTTTTTTCTTTTAAAGCGGGTAAACTAATTTCTGCTTCATCAGCTAATGCTGCAATACTATACCAATACGACGCTGCGCTCCAGTCGGGCTCAACAACCAAAGTACCAGCTTTAAATACCTGTGGTTTGATGGAAATTGAATTTCCGTTCCAGGAATGCGCAATGCCAACTTCAGCCAGCATATCTAAAGTCATATCTACATACGGTTTAGAGGTAAGCTCGCCTTCAATTTCTAAAGTTAAACCCTGAGGTAGGATAGGGGCAATCATCAGCAAGGCAGAAATATATTGACTGCTGATATCGCCTTTTATTTTAACTTCAGCTGTTTTTTGATTTAAGGGGCCAACAATATTTAATGGCGGGAAACCTTCAGCTTCTGCATAAGAAATATCAGCGCCGATGGTTTTTAAAGCCTCTGCCAAGATACCAATAGGGCGCTGTTTCATCCGCTCGGTTCCGGTAAGTAAGAAATTGCCGTTTTTAGCCGAAAGATAAGCTGATAAGAAACGCATAGCGGTTCCGGCAGGGCCAACATCAACTGTTTTTGATTCCTGGATTTCTACTTCTAATTCTTCTTCAAGATTATTAAGGATGCCATTTAAGGTTACCGTATCGGCAGCATTGGAAAGGTTTTCAACTTTAACCAGTTTCTTGCTTAGAGCGCTAATAATTAAAGCCCTGTTGCATTCGCTTTTCGAGCCTGTTAATTGGATTTCCGTATTAATATTCTTGGTTCCTTTAAAAGAAACTAAGGCATTTTTCGACATTTTATTCTGTTTTTATTCTTAAATGTAAGTGTCAGATGGAAACACCTGACACCACATTATATTTGTTTTTTAATGTCATATTGACTAATCGAAATTATTATAAGTCCTTCGACAGGCTCAGGATGACACCATTGCTAGACAGTTCTAAGCTTTAGGCTTTAAGCTTTAACCTCAACTATGCTTTAACCTCATTATGCTGTTCAGCAGCAATACCTTGTTCAGCTTTGCCAGCATTCATAATTTCAGTTTGTTTACGGATTGATTCACCATGCACCAATTCTAAGAATTTCTCCGTAAAGTTTAGGTCTAATTTTAAAGCTTTTGCAAAAGCCTGACCTTTTTGGATGATGGCATCCCAGCGGTTAACCTGTAAAATAGTTACCTGGTTGTCGCGTTTAAATTCACCGATTTTTGCTACGATAGACATGCGTTCGCCTAGTTTCTGCAATAAGATATCGTCTATTTTATCGATTGATTTACGTAATTCAGCCAATTTATCAGCAGAAGCTTCATTTGCAACCTCTGGTTCACGAACAGTTAAACGATCTACCAATTCAGCTAAAGCAGCTGGTGTAACTTGTTGTTTAGCATCTGTCCAGGCAACTGAAGGATCTACGTGAGATTCGATCATTAAACCTTGCATATCTAAATCTAATGCTTTTTGAGAGATGTAAGGGATTAACTCACGGTTACCGCAAATGTGACTTGGATCGTTGATGATCGGTAATTCAGGACAAAGTGTTTTTAATTGGATAGCAAGTTCCCACATTGGTTCGTTACGGAAAGAACTTTTCTCGAATGATGAGAAACCGCGGTGAATAGCACCGATTTTAGTAATTCCTGCGCCATTGATACGCTCAATTGCACCGATCCATAACTGTAAATCTGGGTTAACCGGGTTTTTGATCAATACCGGAACATCATGGCCTTTTAAAGCATCAGCAATTTCCTGAACAGTGAAAGGGTTCACAGTAGAACGTGCACCGATCCAAAGGATATCTACACCAGCTGCTAAAGCCTCTTCAACGTGTTTTGCATTCGCAACCTCTACAGCCGTTGGTAAACCAGTTTCTGCTTTAGCACGTTTTAACCACTCTAAACCGATACTTCCGATACCTTCAAATTCTCCCGGACGGGTACGTGGTTTCCAGATACCAGCTCTCAATACCGATACTTTACCAGTAGCAGCCAATAAATGTGCTGTAGTTAATAATTGTTCTTCAGTTTCTGCGCTACAAGGACCAGAAATGATTAATGGTTCGTTGTTTACGTTTAACCAAGTGTTTAAGGGTTGGATGTTTAAATTAAGTTTCATGATGATGGGGGTGTTTAAGTCCTTAGTCCGCAGTCGGAAGTCCGGAGTTATATTTTAATTATTTTATTACAAGTTTGAATGTTCACTTTGTCTGCGGACTCCTGACTTCGGAGTCCCGACTCTTTATACTTTATCGTTCTTCTGATATTCTCCTAATATGTTGAAGTTCGATGTATATTTTAATGCTTTTCTAATGGCTTTGTCGTATTTTTCTGTACTTGGCCATTCTAAGTCGACGTAAAAGTAATACTCATTTCTCTTACCTAAAACCGGCATAGATTGTATTTTTGTTAAGCTTACATCCTGTTCGGCGAAAATATTTAACACTGTTGCCAATGAGCCTGCTTTGTGTCCGACCTGAAAACAGATTGATGCTTTGTTTATTTTTTTTCCTTCATCTGTTTTGTCTTTTTTAAGGATCAAAAAACGGGTATAGTTTTTCTTGTTCGATTCTACACGGCGTTCTAAAATGTTTAAGCCGTAAAGTTCAGCAGCTAAACTGTTTGCAATGGCCATGGTATCCGTTAATTGCTCTTCCTGGATGCGTTTTGCACAAGCTGCAGTATCGTTGCTCTCCACGATTTTAATTTGTGGATAATCGTAAAAGAAATCGATACACTGGCGGATGGCAATAGGGTGAGAAGTAACCACTTTAATGTCTTCAAACTTTACGCCTGGTAGCGCCATTAAGTGCAATTGGATAGGCAGGTAAACCTCGCCTACAACCGAAAAGCCAAAATCTCTGATCAGTGTGTAATTTGGTAATAAACTGCCTGCAATAGAGTTTTCGATCGCCATTACTACGAAGTCGGCATCGTTTTTCTCTAGCTTATCGCAGGTTTCTTTAAAAGAATTACACTCAACAGTTTCAATGTCTTTACCAAAGAATTTGTAGGCGGCCTCCTCGTGGAAAGATGCTTTAATACCCTGAATTGCTACTCGTTTTGTCGTTTCCATTTTTGCGTTAAAACAAAAAAGTCCCGGCTGTTTGCCGGGACTTTTTTATACATTTTAATATTGTTATATATCTTTTTGCATATTAGCCCCGGCTCTCACTAAAATAGTAAAAGTAACCAAAGTAATATGTGTTTGTAGTTTGCATTTTTTTTGTTGAGCCAAATGTAATAACAAAATTTTATTTGTCAATAGGAAATTGAAAATATTTTTAATAAAATTTAATTTTGTTAAAAATGAACCTACTAATCTATTGGTTTGAATTGTGCTTTTTAATGTGTTCAGGCGGAATTTAAATTGGTTTAAGGTAAGGAAATTATTTACTCAATTTTTTTGTTACCTCCAAGATAAAATCTGCCGTATACTCTCCAAAATAATTAAAGTAGTTGCCGTTTCTAGCAATAACGACAAAACTGCCGCAAGGGTAATGGTACTTGAAAAATCGTTTTTCGATACTTTGTTCAGGATCTTTAGTCCAATTTATCGATGACCCATATTTATCTGTACCCTTAATTTCCTTATAAACATATATTGGTTTTACTTTATAATGTTTAGATAAATTTGCCTCCAATTCTTCATGTTTTTTTTTGATATACCCGGCATTGCCTGTAGCATTGCATTGATCTTCACCTGGATGATAAATAATTACAATGGGTTTTAGCGAATCGATCTTCTTGTTTAAGTCCAATTCTAAAAGAGAGATGAGTTTTGCTCTATCATTTATTTTACCCTTTTCTTCTCTGTTAATTAATTTACGATGATTGGACGAATCACCAGGGATATCCAGAACAGCATTGGTAGCCCGTTTTTCTTCGAAAGCCGATTTGCTGATTTCTTTGTTATCGATATCAAAATACCTAATATTTTTAACCTCTTGTGCTTTGGTATTGAAGGTTAGCAGGATCATGCATAAAATCGAGAGCGTAATTTCTTTCATAAAACTTTATTTTAATGCAATATGCTAAATATCAAGTTAAAAAGAATATGAATGAAATATCAGTTTACTGTTATCAAGGATTCTTCGCTGCGCTCAGAATGACAGTATAAAATATCATCCGTGTTTTTTTTCGTGCATTCGTGGCTAAAAAATAGAAAAAACGTTAACAAAAAAAGGTCTGTGGAGACACAGACCTTTAGATTAAACAAATTAATATTTTTTATCCTGTAGAACTTAATTCACCTCTGTCGTTAAGCCCTTTTATTTTATCCTGTTGTAAGGTTTCATATCTTTTCTGTTCCTCCTCGCGCAATTCCTGTTGCATAATTTTCGCAATTTTGGTGCTTCCGTCATGGCTCCATCCCGGCGGGTTAAAAATGTATTTCACTTTATCTATAAAAGTTGGTGCTTTTTTAACATCAGCACTCAAAGCAATAAACTCATGGAAAATAATGTTAACCGCACCAGTATCTTCTGGTTGAGTAGTTAAGCCGTATTTAACTACGTCTTCTGGTAATTCCTCTTGAAAAGTGCCGAACCATCTATCCCAAAGAATTAAAACCATACCCATGTTTTTGTCTAAGTAACGTACATTGCTGGCATGGTGCACCCGATGGTGCGATGGCGTTACGAAAATATACCCGTACCATTTTGGAAGTTTAATGTCGTATTGTGTGTGCACCAGGTTGCCGTAAATTTGGGTTACCAGGTAAGCAAAAAGGATATCAACAGCGGTGAAACCCATAAATGCTAAGGGCAGATAAAAGAAAACACGGTAAAGTGGTTCAAAAACGGTTGAACGGAAACCAGTAGTTAGGTTAAAATGTTCAGATGAGTGATGCGTAACGTGCATCGCCCAGAAAAAGCGTACATAATGGCCAACCGTATGTAAAAACCAATACAGAAAATCCTGCGCTAAAATCAAAACAAACCAATAAAGCCAAATATTAGGGATTTGGAACAAACGGAATTGATAACAATATTGCAGCAGAAAAAAAGTGCCTGTTTTTGTTGCTAAATTAATCACAATGGCAGCAGTCATCAGGTAGATATTGGTCCACGTATCGCGTTTGGTATATAACTTTCTGTCGTGCGCATAGCTGAAATACATTTCAACCAGGGTTAAAACGATTACGAAACCAAATAGGCCTACAACAGAAATATCACTTCCGGTAAAATTCATTTTTATAAACTATTGTAATAATCTAAACTGTTCAAAATATCGGCGGTACTTACACGGCAGTTAAATGTGCATTTACCTGTTGTTTCCAAAAGTGAAAAGAGAATGTTTCCATCTTCGTTCTTTTTATCACTTTGCATCAGTTCCAAAAGTGTATCGAAACTTTCTTTTTTAATGTGGTATTTAGGGTATAAGGATAAAATATATCCACTAATATCCTTCAATTCTTCCTGAGTTAACGTACTGTTTTTGATCGATAACGCTGCCTCACAAATAAAACCGATGGCAATGGCCTCACCATGTGTTAACGGATTTTCGTCATTCGCCAAAGAATAACCCTCTATAGCATGTCCAATGGTATGCCCAAAGTTTAAAATCTTACGCAGGTTTTTTTCATGCGGATCGATGGTAACCACTTCGTTTTTAATTTCTACTGATCGGTAAATATCTTGTGCCGAAGGGGTTAGGTAATTGCTTTCTTTTAATTTTTCGTAATAGGGCTTATCATAAATCAAGCCATGTTTAATCATTTCGGCAAAGCCCGATAAAAGCTCGCGCTGTGGTAATGTTTTTAAGAATGCCGTTTCGATAAAAACCATTTGTGGTAAGGTAAAGGTACCTACCATATTTTTTATATTGTCGATATCGATCCCTGTTTTGCCGCCTACCGAAGCATCAACCTGCGATAAAAGGGTAGTAGGTACATTGATAAAATCGATTCCCCTTTTATAGGTAGAGGCAATAAATCCGCCCATATCGGTAATTACACCGCCGCCTAAATTGATCATTAAACTTTTGCGGTCTGCTTCAAAATCCAAAAGCGTTTTCCAGATTCCGATACAAAAATCGATGTTTTTGTTTTCTTCACCTGCCGAAGTTTCGATCAGGTCAAATTCAGCGTAATCATCCAAAAGCGATTGAAAAAGTGGTAAGCAGATTTCGCTGGTATGTTCATCTGCAAGTACAAAAACTTTGCTGTATTTGTCGCTTTCCAAAAGTGTTTTTAGCGCTTTTAAATTACTTTCGAAATATAGGGTGTGACCTGCGCTTGTTAGTGGTTCCATTAAATAACTTCTATTTTGTTTTCGCCAAAAGTAATAATATCGCCAACCCTAACCTTATAACGTTTGCGGAATTCGACCTCGCCGTTAGTTTTTACTAAACCATCTTCTACCACGGTTTGGGCATCGCCGCCACTCCCAACTAATCCGCTTGCTTTTAACAGCTGGATTAATGGAATAAATTCGCCCTCTAATTTGAATTGTATCATTTTGTGCAAAAATACGATTATTTAGAGGTTTTTAGTTTTAACAACCAATGCTTTTTATAATTTTGCACCAATCTGACTTATTAATAAATAAAAATGGATTTATCCCCCAACAAACAACCAAATTTCGATAATACGGAAATTGCTTTCCGTCAAAAATCTAACAACGAACTAAAAAAAGCCTATTGGCTTTTTAAAATGATTGGCAGTAATTTCCTTACCAAAGTTGGTCCAGCCATTACCAATTTCTTTTTAAATATCGGTTTGCCAATCCAAGGTGCAATAAAAGCCACTATATTTCAACAATTTTGTGGAGGCGAAACCATTGCCGAATGTGATAAAGCCATTGAACAATTACATAAAGGCGGTGTAGGTACCATTTTAGACTATTCGGTTGAGGGGGAAGAGGAAGAACAGGTTTTTGATGAAACCTGTGCGGAAATTATCCGTACAATTGTTCGTGCTGATGGTGATATCAAAATTCCGATCACGGTTTTCAAAATAACGGGTATTGGCCGTTTTGCTTTATTGCAGAAGCTTGATGCCAAAGAAGTTTTAACGGAAACAGAACAGGTAGAATACAATAAAGTAAAACTTCGTTGCGAAATGATCTGTAAAACGGCTTTCGATAAAGGTGTGCCGATTATGATCGACGCAGAAGAAACCTGGATCCAGGATACCATTGATGAACTGGCTTTGGATATGATGCGTAAATTTAACCGCGAACGTATTATTGTTTACAATACCTACCAAATGTACCGCCATGATAAACTGGCCGATATGAAAGCCGACCATTTAATTGCTAAAGCTGATGGCTTTATTTTGGGTGTGAAAATGGTTCGTGGTGCTTATATGGAAAAAGAACGTAAACGCGCTGCTGAAATGGGTTATCCTTCTCCAATTCAACCGGATAAATCAGCGTCTGATCGTGATTATAACGAATCTTTACGTTATTGTGTGGACCACATCGGAGAAATAGCCATCGTTGCAGGAACGCACAATGAAGATAGCAGCCGCTTATTGACTTATCTTTTGGAGGAAAAAAATATTACACATAATCACCCTCATGTATATTTTGCCCAGTTGTTAGGGATGAGTGATAACTTAAGCTTTAACCTTGCCGATTCGAATTATAATGTAGCAAAATATGTTCCTTACGGGCCGATAAAAGCGGTAATGCCTTATTTGTTCAGAAGAGCACAGGAAAATACTTCAGTTGCCGGGCAAACTGGCCGTGAGCTGGGTTTAATTGAAAGAGAATTAAAAAGAAGAAAACTGTAGTTCAGCTTTCGGTTAATCTTAGAATCGTCATTTCGAGCGGAGTGCAACGCAGTCGAGAACCACGAAGTGCTCAGCGAAGCTAAATCTAATCAGATAGATCTCTCCATTTCGCTACGCTTCAGTCGAGATGACGATTTTTCTTTTAGTCACGATGACAATTATTTTTTTTGGAAATGAGCATGCAGTAGTCCTTCGGAACATGCAGCCTCGCTCTGCATTATATCTTTTTGGCTGCCCTTCGACTTCGCTCAGGGTCACAGCCAAAAAGGATGCCGCTTCATCCGATAGCTATCGGACCGGGTTTAGGTTGAGCGGTTGTTTTTAATCAAGCAGAATTATTTCTTCACTACAAAAGACTGTTTTCCGGTCAAGAGATCGTAGAACAATATAAAATCGCTTGCTAAACTATAACCGGGATATTGAAAAGTTGCAGGTTTGTTTTTTTCGAAGAAAAAGTGACCAACCCATGCAAAACCATATCCAAGTATTGGAATTGCCAAAAAGAAATGCCAGTTGTGAAACAAAAATCCTGTAAAAAAAGCAAGACAAACCAATCCCGTACCAATAAAGTGTAAAATACGTGATGTGGTATTGGTGTGTTCTGACAAGTAAAAAGGGTAGAACTCTTTAAGCGACTTAAACTTTTTTTCTGACATATACTAATTTACAAAATTCCGTTCGCTTTTAAAAAGGTGCCCAATTGCGCTGGTTTTTCGGTCATTAATAATGCATTTAATCCTACTTTTTTAGCACCTTCAATATGTTGCGGACTATCGTCAATAAATAAGGTTTCGGTAGGATCGAGATTATTTTCTTTTAATACCTGCTCAAAAATGTTAGTATTTGGCTTGCGCAGTTTCATGTGCTGAGAGAAATAAGCTTTCTCAAAATAAGCGTCGTAATTATTAATCTGGAAGGTTGTTTTGAGGTAATTGATAATCCAATCGTAATGGATTTCGTTATTGTTGCTCAGTAAAAATGTACGGTATTTTTCTTTAACCTGAAGCAATAAATCGTGATTTTCCTGTATGGTACCAATTAATAAACTGTTCCAGGCATCATCAATTTGCTGGTCGGTTAATTCGGGCTTATTAGCCGCTTTTCTAATTCCTGCCCTAAATTCGGCAGGAGAAATTGCGCCTGTTTCAAAATCATCAAATAGTTGGTTGTGTGCTTTATGGGCAAAGAAATTTTCGATGTCGGTAATGCCCAACTTTTGAAAAGATGCTTGCGCAATTCTGAAATCGATATCAAATATTACGTTTCCGTAATCGAAAATAATGTTTTTAATGTTTTGCATGGAAATCCTTTAGCATTTGCTGCAAAGATATTATTGCTAATTTAATGGCGGGTATTAAACGGCATTTTTTTACAATAAAAAACCCGAAGTGCTCAATTGGCGAGTAATACTTTATAGATGCGTCATTCCCAATTTGATTGGGAATCTTAATGCTTTAGTGGTATTTTCTATTCGCATTAAGATTCCCGCCTTCGCGGGAATGACGCAACATCAAAATAATTTTATTTATAGACCTATTTAGGCTCTACGGTTACCGATTGGATAATTGGTCTGTTCTTTTTGTTGCCTGTTTTTAGTTCTTTGAACACAAAATAAATAGAGTGGAATTTTCCATCAGAGAGCATGTTGATCGGGATACTTTTTCTAAAAGTAGATTTTCCGATCATAATGCCTTTGCTATCATCTAACCTGATCTCGATTTCGCCATCTGATCCAGGATCAAGATTTAAAAATGAAAAGCCAAATCCTGAAATACCAGTTAAATCAACATTTTTAACCGCTATCCAACCACTTTCTTTGGACAGTATAAGTTTTTCACCACCATAGACATCTTTTCGTTCAAAACCGCCAAAATCTTTGATATCATCCGCATCAATTACATTACTTTTCAGGTTGATCACTTTTGTTGTGGTTAACGGTTTTTTAAATGCTGTACCTCCTGCATCTGTATAAGTTGCCTTTAAAGTTAAAACTGATTTCTTCTTATCTGCAGCAGCTGGTGGAATGATTTTGCCTGCAGTTGGAAGTGATGCTTTAACGGCTTCTTTATTGCCTAAAGTCATAATCCACTCCGTAATTTTTTTAACTTCAGCTTCTTTCATCGCAGTATGCGCAGGCATGGGTACTTCTCCCCAAACACCTTGACTTCCGCCAATTACCTTCGAAGCCAGATAATCAACCGCTTTACTATCGTTTTTATATTTTGCTGCGATTTTATTAAACGCAGGGCCAATGGAAACAGCAGCCTCTTTGTGGCAAGTGCTACAATCAGATTTTAACATTAGCGTTTTGCCTACAAGGGTTTGTGCTGCTTGTTGGTGGCCCAATTCTGCTCCAGCTAAATCTGTTCCTTCTGTATAAGTATTTGAAATGTATATGCGATTATTATTCACTTTAGCACCTTTATCGCTTACTAAAACTTTATAATCAACTGGTTTATTCGGAAAATAAAAGCTTTTGTTTCCAGCTAGGTCAATAGCTACAGTTGGATGCTCGTTCCCTGCAAAAACCGATACTACCTGGCTTTTTGCAGAAGCTTTACTTTTATCAGTTACAGTAACACTTACCGGATATTCTCCTGCTTTAGTAAAGGTATATTGTAAACTTGGCGCGGTAGTAGTTTTAGTAATTCCTTTTCCCAGGTTCCAAATGTAAGTCAAGGCATCTCCGTCTGGATCTTTAGCCTTAACAGTTGCGGTTAACTTGTAAGGGAGTAATCCACTTGTTTTCGCAATATTTAAACTTTCAATTGATGGAGGTCGATTTCCTTTTAAATAATCAATCCTCGTAATTGCGGCATCAGGGTTTTTCGTAAACCAACCTTTACCATACTCGAGGATGTATAATTTCCCATCAGGCCCCAATTCCATATCAATAGGCGCAGCCAAAGAAACATTAGACATAAAGGGTTCCATGCTCAGGTAATCTCCCTGTGCATTCATGGTTACGGCTTTAACCCATCCACGTACCCATTCGTAAATAATCAGTTTTCCGTTATAATAAGCAGGGTAGGGTGAGTTTGCAGTTGCATAATAAACTGGTCCAGCCATTGCGGTACGCCCACCTGAACCTACCTGTGGAAATTCTGCCGATTCGCCATACGGATACCAGATATAAGCAGGTTGCGCAGGTGGAAGTTGTTCTAAACCTGTATTGTTTGGCGAATTGTTAATTGGCTTTTCAGGATCAAAAGCATTGCCATTGGCTCCATTGGTATAATCGTAAGCTTTATATGGGTAGTTATTACCTATAAATAACGGCCAGCCAAAGTTACCGGCCTTGCGGGCCTGGTTTACTTCATCATATCCTCTGGGCCCTCTTAAAGCATCGTCATTGGAAGCATCAGGACCAACTTCTCCCCAATATAAAAAATTAGTTTTTTGATCTACTGAAATCCGATAAGGATTTCTATCACCCATTACATAAATTTCGGGTTTAGATTTTGGATCATTTTTCGGGAAAAGGTTACCATCCGGGATGCTGTAAGTACCATCTTCATTTACTTTGATCCTTAGAATTTTACCTCTCAAATCATTTGTGTTTCCAGCCGATCTTCTGGCATCGTATTGTTCAAAACCTTTTCTATTATCAAGCGGCGCATAACCTTTATTTACATATTGCTGTTTTGGGGCATCAAAAGGAGTAGAGTTGTCGCCAGTAGATACATAAAGTAAATTGTCTGAACCAAAAGCAATAGATCCTCCGGTATGGCAACAGATTTCGCGCTGAGAATAGAACTCTAAAACGATCTTTTCTGATTCTTTTACAATCTGATCGTTTATCAGCTTAAATCTTGATAATCGGTTTACCGATTTATCAAAAGGACTATAAAAAAGATAAATGTAATTGTTCGTGGCAAATTTTGGGTCGGCGGCCATACCCAATAAACCTTCTTCTGCATTAACATTAGGGGTGCTGGTTTTAAAATAAACATCAAGTTTACCAGCTTCTTTAATTTTTTTTGTCTGGTTTTTATAAATCAATACTTCACCTCTGCGCTGTGCTACCAAAATATCCAGGTTAGGGAGGATGGTCATTTCGGTAGGCTCTGTAAATTCGCCTTGCGCAAGGGTAACTTTTACAAAACGGTCCTGATCTGGTGTATCTATTGTATTTTTAGGGAAAAATTCGAAAGCGTTGCTTTCGTAAATGTTTTTGTTTAGTGTTGTTGCCGATATTAATACAAATGCTATCGCAGATAACAGCAGGGTAAAAGTTGTTTTCATTTATTTGATTAAAGTATTTTGAATAAATATAGGATATAGTTTTATAGCCTGCAGTATTGTATCAAAATTTATGCGAAGCAGTTCAAAATAGTATTAGTTATTCATAGGATGATCGAGTTGTATATTGAATAGGTTCAAAATGAAGTGATAAGAAGTTTTTGGCAAAAATTCATACATCAACAAATTTATTGAGATTATCTATTTTTTGTTTAAGAATATCTACTGTTCAATAGGTATTGTGCTGGTAATGTTAGCTTTATATAGGTATAAACTCTAAAAATATTACCATGACCGGAGTAATAACAGCTTACAATAAAGAAAGAGGTTTTGGTTTAATCTCTCAATATTTGGTTTTAGAAAGCATCTATTTTGATATAGTAGATTGCAAAGCGAAAGGTTTGTATGTTGGAAGTACTGTCGAATTTGATGCTGTTATTGCAAAAAGAGGAGTAGTCGCTAAGAATATAATGGGGATAGCTAAACTTAAAGTGAAGCCAAAAAGTTTAATATAAAGATTCGATTTAAAATCAGCAGGCCTTATCTCAATCAGTGTAAAAAGCTGCAAAAATTAAAAATCATACAACTTCAAGTTGTTTTTTAAATTATTTTGTGTCAGCCTATTGTCATTCTGATTTTAATCGGTAACTTACAGAATGGGCGATAAAGTAAATTTGATTCTTGGAATAGTTTTCCTTTTGGGTGGTTTTAGTGTTTTCTTTGTGATTTTTAGCGGAAAAAAGGGTTAGTTCAATTTTCAAATACTTTTTTCAAGAGAAATTTTTCTCTTCGAATGGTTTATTTGATGATGCGGCAAAATTCGGTATCCGAATAAAAAAAAGAATTCATTTTCTGGTATTTACGACAGCCTTGTAGTATTTAGGGTTGTTTGGAATATGCAACAATAAAATGTAAGCTGAGTGCTTGTTAATAGGAGCAGTTTTACTAAATTTATTCTGTTAAGGCCTTGTATTGCCTTATTGTGTCAATTGAAATATCAATGCTGGTAAAGCGTACCTGTTTTCGTCAGCTTTACGCCACGCGCACTTTGTTAATACTTAGTGTAACGCAATAAAATAGAGAAATTACTGATTCAGTTCGCGACTTTCTTTATTTAGAAGTGCTTTATTTGCTCAGATGTCAAAATCATCATGAATTGTCGCTTAATCTATAGATTGAGTATCGAAATCTATTTAATGGCTAAAACTTTTTGAGTTTTTGTATGTTTGTTGTATTAAATCTAAATTAAATGCAAGGAACAGTAAAATTTTACAATGAATCTAAAGGTTTTGGCTTCATTATAACAGAAGACGGCGAAGAACTTTTTGTTCATGTTACGGGCTTGGTTGATAAAATAAGCCAGAACGATCGGGTAGAGTTCGAAATCGCACAAGGAAAAAAAGGTCCCAATGCTGTTAATGTTAAACTGATTTAATGCTGCAATGAGATTAGGTACAGTAAAGTTTTATAACCCTAAAGAAGGTGTTGGCAGTATTACACCATCAAATGGTGGGCGCGAAGTGAGTGTTTTTGCCCGCGGTGTAATCGATCCGATAAAGCCCAATAATATTGTTCAGTTTGATATTGAATTTACACAAGGTGGCATCGAGGCCATTAAGGTGATGGTGCTATCTGCATAGTAAGGCCATTTAAAGAAAGTTCTTTTTGTATCGTATTACCGATCTGTTTAATATTTGGCACAGTTTTTTGGCTTAGCTATATATTAGTTAACGCAAAAGGATCAAAATGGTGACGAAAGAAATGGGAACAATAGATTATTATAGTGAAACTGAAGGCTTTGGGAAAATCAGGAACGATATTGGAGAAGAAGTTCTGTTTTATCAAAGCGGCCCAATAAATGGAGCTGATTTAAAAAAGGGTTTAAAGGTTTCTTTCGAATTGCATCAAACATTATCAATTGCAATGAATGTGCTGATTATTGAACCAAAAGATTAATGATTGTTCAATGTTTTTGATTCTTATAGCCTGTATTACAGATAGAATTTAACCATTATGATAGATTATTTTAGCAACTTGTAACCAAATCTGATAACTTTGGTCTTACTGTTGTTTATTCTTAAGTGTATGATACAGCTCGAGCCAATTACCGGTTTTTTTAAAAGAGAACGTGCGTTGCAGGCAATATACCCTATGCGTATGTTGATTGTACGTGAGGGGAATGGTTTTTTGTGCATGAATTCTGGCGATTACCCCTTGTTAAATGGAAGGGTATTTTTTATTCCGGAAGAAGGTCTGGTTAGGCTCGAAGGAGAAATTACATCAGGTTATTGGCTCAGTTTTAGCAGTTTATTATATGCCGAATTTTTACTTCAGCACTTAGATCCCCAAGCTAAGAATCTCTTCTTAAATTTGTCTTTCAGGGATCTCGGTTCGCACAAATCAACTAAAACTTATAGTTTGCTCGATCAGCTAAAAAAAGAAATCAATATCAAAAAAGATATGCCTTTTTTAGCGCAATACTTATCATTATTTCTTGGCTTTACGGCTGGTTTAGATGGTTATCTTGCTGCTTTAACCTTAGATGATTTACAGCAGGTATTACGGTTTAGGGCCATTTTGGAGCAATTTTATAAGCGAGAAAGGTCCATTCAGTTTTATGCGGAGGGCATGGGGATGAGCACCGGCAAATTGAATAAATTTTTAGACCGTGTACTTGGAAAAAGCTTAACAGTACTTATAAAAGATCGGATTATGCGCGAAGCGGAAGAATTGTTACTACATAGCGATTATACTGTTGATGAAATAGCCGAACTCTTGGGGTTTGAACAAACCACTAATTTTAGCACCAGTTTTAAACGGCATAAAGGCATGTCTGTACTTCAATTTAGCCGCCTAACTTAAATCGAATGAAAAATTGGTGCGTTTGCCAAAGAAATGTCCGTTAGTTCGATTTCATCTCTTCTAGAGAACAGCTTTCCAGACCTCACTACATTAATTGCTTGCACGCCTAACGCGTAAAGTTTTGCTTACTGCATCTATTTTATCAGCCGCACCAATTTTGCATTGGCTAAATTATAAAATCTTGATCTAAAGAAAGAAAATATTCTTAATAATGTTACGTAGTTGTATCCAGGCGTTTACAATTCTGCATCTGCGCCATGCTGGGTGGATAAAATAAAAAGTCTAGTGAATTTGTAGTCTATTTAAAAAAAATTATATTTGCCAAAAATATAAGCATTATGAAACAAGAGTTTACGAAATTTTTTCTCGTACAGGGACCATTATTTATAGCGTTAAATAGGATGTATTGTTGCTGTTGATTTAAAAAGAATTGTTTGTTTCTGCTGGTGCAGTAGGCAAAAAAAAGGAAAATACAAAAGTATTTTCCCCAGGCAAAATTAACGAAACAGGAATTCAATTGGCGTTGCACCTGTTTCAAATCAGTTCAAATCACCTATTTCAAAGTTATGCAAAATTTTGAGAAAGTCAATCCCGTACAAGGGGCATTGGCTTTACGAAGTATTACGTTCAATTTTCGGTTGTACCTCTGGCAAACATGCCAAATTTTATTACCTGCGTTATTTTTATGCTTACCGCTGCTATTGCAGGCACAAAGCCCAACAGAACCTACCATCAATGCTACTTTATCAGGAACTGTAATCGATGCAAAAACTAAAGAAACCCTAATCGGCGCATCAGTTAAAATTCAAGGAACAACCAATGGCTCATCAACTGATAGGGAAGGCAAATTCCGTTTAATTACCGGGCAAAAGTTCCCTTTTACTTTACTGGTTAATTTCGTCGGGTATAAACAAACCGAAGTGGTGGTAACGAAAAGTCAGATTACGGTTGAACTTGTAGAAGACTACAATCCACTGGATGATGTGGTAGTGGTAGGTTACGGTACACAGAAAAAGGTTAACCTTACTGGATCGTTGGCCACAGTAGATGCCAAAACATTGGCCAACAGACCGATTACCAATGCTACTCAGGCACTTCAAAATGTGCCTGGTGTTTTTACCAATCAAACCAAAGGCAGGCCTGGTGCCGATGCCGCTACCATCCGCATCCGCGGGGCAGGTACCTTAAATAACAACAATCCTTTGGTATTGGTTGATGGGATTGAATTTCCCTTGGGCGATGTTAACCCAAACGATATTGAGAGTGTAACCGTTTTAAAAGATGCAGCTTCTGCGGCCATTTATGGTAACAGAGCAGCAAATGGCGTGATTTTAGTAAAAACGAAGACTGGCAAAAGAGGAACATTTTCTATTGATTATAACTTTTATGCAGGCGTACAAAAGGCTACAAAGTTTCCTGATGTGGTAACCAATACGGTTGATTACATGATCGGTAAAAACCGGGCCCTGGCTAATGAGGGCAAACCCGCTGAAAGTAGTGAGGCACTGATTAACGAATTTAGAAACGGTACTGATCCGTTTATTTATCCAAATACCAATTGGTTCGATGTTATGTTCCGAAATGCAGCCATACAGGAACATAATCTCCGTATTTCTGGTGGTTCTGAAAAAACAGCTTTTTCTATCTCGCTGGGTTATTTAGATCAGGATGGTATTTTAATTGCTTCATCTGGTAAACGTTACTCCCTAAATTTGAATGTCAGCTCCGATATAACCAGAAAACTAAGGGTAGGTGCAAGTTTAACCGCTAATTTTTGGAACAGTAAAGAAAGTGCCTATAGTGCAGATGATGGTAATGGCGAAGGTGGTTTAATGGGTTTAACCTATCGTGGTTTGCCTTTTCAAACACCATATGCACAAGATGGTACCTATGCCGATCAGTGGATTCGGGTACCGGGGCATAACTTTTTCAGAAACACTGTTGCCCTGGCAAACGAAGGTTTTAACAAAAATAACCAGTACCGCACCCTGGCAAATGTGTTTTTAGAATATCAACTGCCATTCAATATCAAATATAAAACCACTTTGGGGGCAAGCCTGCTTTATGGTATCAACAAATATTCTTATCCGGCCATTAACTTAACCAATCCAAAAACAGGCGTAGTAAGTCCAATTGGCAATACACCTGCACGAGGGGTTCGGCAAATCAGTCAGAACAATATTAATATTACCAACTTTCATACGTTAAACTGGGAAGGCTCACTGGATAAACATCATTTTAGTGCTTTGGCGGGCTTTAGTTTAGAACGTTTTGACGATGGTAACTTTTCTGCCTATAACGAGGGTTATCTGGGCAATGATTTAACAGAACTTAATGCGGGGAGTACATCACCTCAGGTTACGGGTACTTCGGGGGCTTCGAGGTTACAATCGTACTTTGGTCGTTTCAACTATAATTACAACGAAAAATACCTGTTAGAGGCCAATTTTAGGTATGATGGTTCGTCGCGCTTTGCCAAAGATAAGAGGTGGGGCTTTTTCCCTTCATTCTCTGCCGGATGGAGAGCCAGTGAAGAAGAATTTGTTAAAGACTTAAATGTTTTTAGTAATTTAAAACTTAGGGCATCATATGGCAAGTTGGGTAACCAAAATGTGTCGTTATTCAGTTATGTAGATGCCATTGCGCTAGGGCAGAATTATAATTTTAATGGAACCATTGTTAGTGGAGCGGCCATTACGCAATTAAGCGACCCAAACATTACCTGGGAAACAACTACCATGAGCGATATCGGTTTAGAAGGTAGCTTTTTTAAAAGCAAGTTAACTTTTGAAGTCGATTTTTTTGATAAACAGACTTCGAAAATCTTAAGACAGATCAGTGTACCCGGGCAGGTGGGTAATTTAGCCGGACCTGTAAAGAACATTGGAGCAGTAAATAACCGTGGTTTCGAAATCACGCTTGGCTTTAAAGATTCCGTAAAAGATTTTCGCTACAACATCGATGCGAACCTTACCTATGTAAAAAATAAAGTAACCAATGTAAACGGTCAGAAATATTATAGCGGTAATACCATTATTCAGGAAGGATCGCCAATTGATAGCTTTTTTGGATTACAGGCGGAAGGAATTTTCCAAACTGCAGACGAGGTGAAAGCGCACGCTTTTCAAAATGCAGGTACGGTTGCCGGCGATTTGAAATATAAAGATGTAGATGGTAATGGTGTGATTGATAATAACGATCGTGTGGTAATCGGTAACAGTATTCCGAAATTCGTGTATGGCTTTTCTGGTGGTTTTGGCTATAAAAGATGGGATTTCAGTTTCATCTTCCAGGGCCTGCAGGATGTGGATACTTATTTAACCGGAAATTTAGCGCAACCGTTTAAAAATGGTGCAGGAGTAACCAACGATTGGCTCACCGATTCGTGGACTCCAACCAATACCAGCGCTTCTTTACCACGTTTAACTACATCAAATGGCTATCCGCAAAACTTCCAGACTTCGAGTTTTTGGGTAAGGGACGCTTCTTATCTCAGGCTCAAAAATGTTCAGATCAGTTATTCGTTCCCTAATAAATGGCTAAATAAAGCCGGAATTGACGCGTTAAAGGTATTTGTTAATGCGCAAAACTATTTAACCTTTTCAAACTTCAAGTTTAGCGACCCGGAAAGGAATTTAACCCGGGCCGATCTAATCGAATATCCGAATGCGAAAACAATCAGTGCGGGAATTAATGTATCATTTAAATAACAGGTCATGAGAAAATATATTCTATTTATATTGATTTCGGTGTTCTTGTTTAGCTGTAAAGATTATCTGGATGTAACACCAACCGATCGTTTTACACAAGACACCTATTGGAATACAAAAGTTCAGGCAGAAGCGGCGCTGAACGGAACCTATGCCGCAATTTACTATAATGTTTATGCTGCCAATTCCATCTATTTGGATGCCTTAAGTCCGAATACTTACCAATACAATAACGATTATAACATCATTTCGAGGGGCTTGCACAATGCGGCAACAGCTTATTTTAACGAAACCTGGAACGGGAGTTATAAAGGCATAGGCAGGGCCAATAATGTGTTGGCCAATATCGATAAAGTGAGTATGGATGGCGCTTTAAAAGAAAGGTATAAAGCTGAAGCTAAATACCTGCGTGCCTTATATTATATTCCCCTTTGGAACCTCTTTGGTGGGGCGCCGTTAATTACTGATGCCACCAATTACGAAACCCAGGCCAATTTGCCAAGAAACACGGCCGATGAATTGCTGGCACAGATTTTAAAAGATTTAACCGAAGCCTCATCAGGAACCGCATTGCCATTAACCTACTCTGGTGTTGATAAAGGAAGAGCAACACGCGGCGCGGCCTTAGCGCTAAAAGCAAGGGTTTTATTATATGCAAAACGCTGGAAAGAAGCTGCAGAAGCTGCAAAAGCAGTTATCGATTTAAAAACATATAGCTTGTTTCCCGATTACCGTGGCTTGTTCTATCTGGAAAACGAAGGCAATACCGAAGTAATTTTTGATGTGCAATATAAATATCCTGAGTTTACCCATTCGCTTGATATCAGTTTAGATCAACAATTGGGTTCAGCACCTTTGCCCGATCTGGTTAATACTTATTATGCAACCGATGGTAAGCCGATAAGCAATTCGGCCGTTTACAATGCCACAAAACCTTTCGAAAACCGCGATAGCAGATTGCAGGCCACTGTAATTTTACCCGGTACACCGTTTAAAGGGGCTACGGTAACTGCTATTCAATACCCGAGTACAGGTTATGGATTAAAAAAATACACTATTTTTAAAGACAATGAAAAACCTGTAGCTGCGCCAACCAGCGGAACCTCTGAACTGAATTTAATTTTACTCCGGTATGCTGATGTGCTCTTGATGTATGCTGAAGCAAAAAATGAAGATACTGGGCCAGATCAATCGGTTTTTGATGCTTTGAATTTAATAAGAGCAAGAGCTAAGATGCCAAATATTTCATCTACCTTAGGTCAGGAGGAACTGAGAACGGAGATTAGGCATGAGCGGAGAGTAGAGCTGGCAGGAGAAGGTTTATATTATTACGATATACGCAGGTGGAGAATAGCCGATCAGTTATTGAACGGAAATATTACCAACAGCGCAGGGGCAAGGATTGATAGCCGCCTGTTCGATGCCAATAAAGATTATTTATGGCCCGTGCCTTCAATAGCAATCCAGAATAATCCAGCATTAAAACAGAATCCCAACTACAATAAATAGAAATGAAAAATGTATTAAAATTTATAGCTTTTGCTACACTGACGTTCACTGTAGCTGTGGCACAGGCTCAAGGCAAAAAGAAACCCAACATTATTTTTATCCTGGCTGATGATCTTGGCTATGGTAATGTACACAGTTTTAACCCGAATTCTAAAATCCCTACGCCGAACCTGGATAAGCTCACCGAAGAAGGTATTAAGTTTACCCGTTTCTATTCTGGAAACACGGTTTGCGCCCCTTCAAGATGTGCTTTGATGACGGGTTACACCATGGGCCATGCCTGGGTTAGAGGTAATGCAAAAGCAAAAGACGGACTTGCGGCTTTACGTGCACAGGATACTACTTTGGCTGAACGTTTAAAAGGAAACGGTTATAAAACAGGTATGTTTGGTAAATGGGGTTTAGGGGATGAAGACAGCAAAGGTGCACCACATTTAAAAGGGTTTGATAGTTTTTACGGCTATCTGGATCAATCGCATGCGCACGATTATTATACCAATCGTTTGTACGAAATTGTTGGCGGTAAAACAGTTGAGGTGCCTGTTGATACCACAAAATATACCGAAGACCTGATTGTAAATAAAGCAGTTGATTTTATCAATGCCAATAAAGATCAGCCTTTCTTTTTATATCTGCCTTTAACGGTTCCACATGCCGAACTGAAAGTACCTGCAGAGCTGTTGAAGAAATTCCAGCATGCAGATGGTTCGAGTAAATTTCCACCAGAAACTCCTTTTGAGAAAAAAGGAAATTACGATAGTCAGGCGCAGCCACATGCTGCTTTTGCCGCCATGGTAAATAAACTTGATACTGATGTGGGTACTATTGTAGCCCTGATCAAAAAATTAGGTTTGGATAACGATACCTACATTTTCTTTACCAGTGACAATGGTCCGCATAAAGAAGGTGGTGCCGACCCTGTATTTTTTAACAGCAGCGGCGAGTTTAGGGGGGTAAAAAGAGATCTGTATGAAGGTGGGATCCGCGTGCCGTTAATTGTAAGGGCACCAGGTAAAATTGCTGCAGGGCAGGTTAATCCAACACCATGGGCATTTTGGGATGTATTGCCAACCCTGGGCGAGCTTAGTGGTACAGCCACACCAAAAAATATTGATGGACTGTCGTTCTCTCCATTGTTAAGTGGAAAAAAAGCAGTTAAAGACCATGAATATTTCTACTGGCAGTTTAACGAAGACGGCCTAAAAGAAGCTTTAACCAAAGGCGACTGGAAATTGATCCGGTTTAAAAATAAAGGCACGGCCGAAAAGCTGGAGCTGTATAACCTAAAAGCTGATATTGGCGAAAAAAATAATATAGCAGCCAAAAATCCAGATACGGTAAAGGCGCTTTATGCTTTAATGAAACAGGCTAAAACACCTTCAGAAAATCCACGTTTTGATTGGTCGGAAATTGAAAAATAGATGAAGATGATTAAGCCAATGCTTGTTTTGAGCTGCACTTTGATTTTTGCCTGTAAAAATAGTGCGTTGAAGCAGAATACTCAAGTGAAAGTGAAATATAATCCGGCGGCATGTTGTTCGTCTAACCTGCCATCACGCTTTGGTATAAAAGCGACGGGCAATGTTCGCCCGTTCGGTGATAAGCAGATTAAAAAATCATTGTAAAATGAATTCAAAGGTTGGTGTCTCACCAACCTTTTTTTTTGAATCTGATATTGGTAGTATAGTGGAGGGATAATTATTTTCATTTAGTTATTAGGAAATGAGTGGCTTGTGGTTCTTGGCGGTATGCAGCCCCGCTTTACATTCCAAGTCCTCGCTGCGCTGCGGGCTTTTCATTGCAATCGGGTTTAGGAACAGGGGACTGTACCTTTCAGCCGCAAATATGAAATACTGTGGTGGCTACGTAGCCCCGGTTGAAGCGTTACCCTGTAGCAACGAGGTACGAGGCAGCTTAGTGTAAAAGCGGAAGACGGGAACAAACCGAATGTTTTGCACAGGCATTGCGCTCCATATGGAAATTGGTGTTTTAAAATTAGGAAATGAGTGGCTTGTGGTTCTTGGCGGTTTGCAGCCCCGCTTTACATTCCAAGTCCTCGCTGCGCTGCGGGCTTTTCATTGCAATCGGGTTTAGGAACAGGGGGCTGTACCTTGCAGCCGCGAATATGAAATGCTGTTTTGATCCATTAGACAGGAAAAAATCTATATGTTTTGCACAGGCATTGCGCTCCAAATCCAAATCGGTTTTTCTTCTCCTCGGCCTATGAGGTACGCAGACAATACTGTTATGTTGAAGATTGATCTTTAATCCTCAAATAGATAGCCACTATAAGCCAATCCTTTAGCTACGCTTTTAAAATTATCGCCAGAGTTTAATGGAATGTGTGGGAATTTGGATTTAAACAGGTTTTGTACGGCCGAAACCATCGATGTTCCTCCGGTTAAAAATAAACAGTCAATTTCCGCTGGCTTGATTTTATATGTTTCCATAAACTGATCCAGGTAAGCATCGATTTTATTGATGTCTTTTTCTATAATAGCGTTGTATTGTCCGAGCGAAATATTTTCATCAATCTCAATCTCCATATTGCTATAGGCAAAGGTAGAAACAGGCTGGTCAGAAAGTTCGATTTTCGTTTTCTCAATCGATCTGAACAAGGAATAACCAAGATTATTTTCGATCAAGGTGATCAGGTTTTTAAATTTCGGATCGTTCCCGGAGTAATAATAATACTCCTCAATCTCTTTCTGGATTTTTAAACCATTAAAAAAGTTCATTTTATCCCAGGTGCAGATATTGGCAAAAAGCGATTTCGGCACATTTAAAACTTTGCCGGGTGTAGCCTCATACACGGTATTTTTCCCGAAATACGGTGTGCCTTTATCCCACATAAAAGCAGAGTCAAGACTGTCGCCACCAATGTAGATACCACCAGAGGCAATCATGTCGTTTTTACGGTCTTTGCTGCCAACTTTATCCGGATCAAGGATCAGGTAGGTGAAATCTGTTGTACCCCCACCTAAATCGGCTACTAACACGCGTTCTTTTTTCTTGATTGTTTTTTCGTAGGCAAAGGCTGCCCCGATAGGTTCGAATTGAAAACGCACATCAGTAAAACCTGCACTTTCAGCGGCTTTTTTTAACCTGGTCTGCGCCAGGCTATCTTTCATGGTATTATCATCGTCAAAGAAAACCGGCCGGCCGATAATGGCTTTGTGGCAATCTTCGCCCGTAATCAGATCCGCTTTTTCTTTCAGGTCTTTAAGAATGAGCGTAACCAGATCAGATGCTGTATATCTTTTATTATGAATACGGGTTTCGGTAAAAGTAGTTCTCGAAAGGATCTGTTTAATGGATTTGATAAAGCGGCCTTTCATGCCATCGCTCAGGTAAGCATCGATTGCTTTTTCGCCAACAATATGGCTTTCACCATCAACAATACTTTTTACTTCGGTAAAATAGATTAATGAGGGGATAGAAATCGTATCTACAATTTCTTTCTTTTCTTCATCATAAATAGAAAGTGCCGAATTGGTTGTTCCAAAATCGATTCCGTATAAAAACTTACTCATGGCTTGATATGCTGGTGTGTTTGGCGACTAAAATGGGGTTGCGAAAGTATTAAAAAAAAGCGAGGGCTGAAAGCTTTTAAGCTTAAAATATCCCTTGTATATAAAACCTTATTCACTATATTTAAAAAAAACATTCACGCTTTAAATTAATCACAGTTGAAAACTACTATACTCTTTTTACTGGGCTTAATTTTCCAGCTTTTTTGCATTAATACGGTTTCTTTCGCTCAAAAAAATATACCTGATACGGTAAAGACAGGAATTTATGTAACGAGCATCCACGATATAGATTTTAAAGACAAAGAATACACCGTTAATTTTTGGCTATGGCTAAAATATAAAAACAAGGAATTTAATTTTGCCGATAACCTGGAGATACCGCAGGCCAAAACGGTTAGCAAATCATTTTCTACGATCGATAGCAGTGGTAATGAAGTGTATATGCTCATGAAGCTGCAATGTGTAATGAAAGATTCGTGGTCGATCAATAATTTTCCGTTCGATCACCAGTTGCTGAGGCTTTCCGTAGAAAATTCTCAATTTGATTCAGCAGCGTTGGTATTTGTTCCTGATACCCTGGGCAAACAATTTGATCCGCGGTTTACCCTTCGCGGATGGAATATCGATAGTTTAAAAACTTCTGCAGCCAATAAAATTTATGAAACGGCTTTTGGCGATCCAGGTATAAAAGTGCCAAGAAGCGAATACAGTAGTTATAAGGTGAGGATCGGGATTAGCAGAGATGCTTTTGGCCTGTTCTGGAAAATGTTTTTAGGTATGTATGTTGCTTTTTTTATCGCTTATATGTGCTTTTATATTCATTCCGATAGCATCGATTCGCGCTTTGGCTTAAGTGTAGGTTCTCTTTTTGCCGTAATCGGTAATAAATACATTATAGATGGTTCGCTCCCCGAATCGACCACTTTTACATTGGTAGATACCTTACACGGAATTACCCTGGTATTTATTTTAATCGTGATTGTACTAACAGCCTTTTCCTTAAAAATGATCAAAAGAGGAGAGGAGAAAAAAGCCGAAAGGTTTGACCGGTTTTACTCCATCTCGCTTTTAACTGTTTACCTTCTTTTAAATATTTTCTTTATTGTAAAAGCTATAAATGCTTAGCCGAAGATTAAAATAACTCGCTTGTACCCAAATGGGCGTTTACAATGCGGGTAATCTGTTGACCAAGTTCTTTTGCATTGCCAATTCCTACACTTTTAATTGCTGCCAGCTGATCGGTAGTCCTGGGCATTTTTTCGGCAATGGAAAGTAGTGCTAAGTCTGAAAGTACAGCATAATCTTGCGTACCCCGTTGCTGTGCGATTGTTTTGCGCCATTCGACCAGATCTTTATAAACCTGTGGATTGGAAATTTCTTTTGGTTTGATGCTCGATTTAACTGGTTTTTTCTCCGGTTGTTTATTGCCTGCAGCGTGCAACGTTTGGATATAATCTTTGATGGAAAAGGGATTCCACGAAATTTTAAATAAAGCCAGTTTTATCTGCAGTGCATCTTTACAGTCGTTTAATACCGTAAGCAGTTTGTCAGAGTGGGTATCATTATAAAAGTTGATGGCTACAATTCTTGCCATTAAGCTAATAAGCTGCTCGAGTTTTGGAACGAAATAATCAGATGCTTTCTGTAAACGTTCCGTAAAAGCACTTTCATTTGCCGGATTTTTGTCGGTGCTTATTTTCGAAAACTCCTTTGCAATAAAATTTCTGGCCACTTTAAAGATTTCGTGCTGAAGGATCTGGTTGCCTTGCTCATAAATGGATAAAAAGGCATTCTTTTCATCTTTGTCGATCAGTTTAGACCGGCCGAGTTTTTCCCAGTCTTTGGCTACCAGCGAGAAATCCAGCAATTCATGAATCAATCCCCAGGCATATTGCTGCGTATAGCGTGCCAGCAGCTCAGGCGTAGGTTTATCCTGGTGACTTGCTTTTGTGAAACTGATTACCTTGGCATCGGTAATGATGTTTTCTGCAACCACTGGCGATTTTAGGATGAGCCCCTCTAAACTTCTGCAACGGCTGAGTGCTACATAAGCCTGTCCGTGGGTAAATGCAGTACTTACATCCACTATCGCCTGATCGAAGGTTAATCCCTGACTTTTATGCACCGTAATGGCCCAGGCCAGTTTAAAAGGGTATTGTGAAAATGATCCGGTACTGGTTTCGTCGATTTTATTTTCTTCGTCACTCAGGCTATATTTAACATTTTGCCAGATTTCTTTTTCCACTTCAATTTCCCTGCCTCCATTGGTGAAGGTTACTTTTATCGAATCCTGATTAATAGCGGTTATTTTTGCCGCTTTTCCGTTGTAAAATTGCCTTTTGCCCGAAGAATCATTTTTGATAAAGATGACCTGCGCACCCAGTTTTAACTGGAGTTTTTCGTCGGTAGGATAGGCATCCTTCGGGAAATCGCCACTTACCTCGGCATTAAATTCGAAAATTTCTCCTGGTAATTTTTCCAAACAGCCCTGGTTAATTTCGTTAACCAGTTGGTTGTGTGTGGTTAAAGTAATGTAATCATCTTTCCATTCCTGATCTAAAGATGGATCGTAACGCTCATTCAGTTTCGCTAGTAAACCCGCATCAAGACTATTTTCGCGCATGCCGTTCAAAATATCCAGAAATATGGGGTCTGATTGGCGATAAACTTTATCTAAGGTAAACGTAAGCATTGGCGTAGACCTGAAAATCAGGCTATCGAAAAAATAGGGACTGGAATAATAACTGCCCAGGATATGCCAGGCGTCATGAAAAATAGGAGAGAGCTGGTAGAGATCGCCAATCATTAATACCTGCACACCACCAAAGGGACGGTTAGAGCCTTTAACACGCTTTAAAGTACGGTCGATAAAATCAATCAGATCAACCCTAACCATACTAATCTCATCAATAATCAATAAATCGAGGCAGCGTAATAACCTTGTTTTTTCGTCGGAGTATTTAAAGTTCGTTTCCGCATTTTCATCAACAACCGGAACCAAAGGACCGAAAGGAATCTGAAAAAAAGAGTGAAGCGTTACGCCTCCGGCATTTATTGCCGCAACAGCGGTAGGGGCAACAATGGCAAAATTCTTTTTGGTGGTATCCCTAATCTTGCGCAGGAGGGTGGTTTTACCCGTTCCGGCTTTACCGGTTAAAAAAACTGGCTGGTTGGTGGTGGCTAAAAAATCTAAAAGAAGCTGGTTGTCCGGATCGGGCGTATTCATATCAATTGCAAAATTAACCTATTCGAAATGGATTTGAGGATAGATTAAGGGGCGTTTTATCCACAATTTTTAATCAGAAATGTAGGTCGGTAAAATGAAAAGTAAAATTAAGCACTTGAAAATGAGTTTATATTCTTCCTTATTATGAAAAAATGCCGAAAACATTTTCGAAAATTCAATTCAAATTTGTAACATTGCACTCGCAAAAAAGGATAACCTTTTTTCCGGGCCTATAGCTCAGCTGGTTAGAGTAGAAGACTCATAATCTTTTGGTCCCTGGTTCGAGCCCAGGTGGGCCCACTGCTTTAAACCCCTTTAAGGATAACTTGAAGGGGTTTTTTGTTGCTCAAAAACTATATATAGGCCATTTAAAGGCTGTTTTCTGTAATAGTAGAACTGCTACTGTTTCAAATTTAACCAATTAAGCAAAGCAAATCCTAAATGTTTGTAGGATTTTTTTATAAAACCTGCGATTCAATTAATTATTTTAGCTGTACAAAGCATAATGCAATAAAATGGGTTTAGATATGATACCGATGGGCAAACCAATGCCCGGTCGTGAAGCTGATTTTAAAAGAATTTTCTTGGAGCTTATTAATTTTAAAGAGCCGAAAGTTTCCTGGTTAGATAAGTTTAAAGGAAAGAAAGTTGATGTCAAAGCTGTGTTGTATCAGCAATGGCTTGATTTACAGGTTTCTTCATTTGAAAGCTTGGGTGCACCAATGGTAGGTAGAGATAAAAGTGCTGATTTGTGGGCCGCTCAGAAGTATGAGGAGAGTGAAAAAAAAATCAGTGTAGAGGATTTTAGGAAAGAGTTGGACGGTCATTATGTTCTTGATCTTATTGATGATTGTGACGGGATTGCAAAATACATCTCCAATTCTTACGACCGAAATGTTTTTAGAGGCGAGTTCATGCGGGATTGTTTTGCGTTAATTGGAGAGGAGCTTGCCGGTGAAGCTTGGGAAACTAAATTTGCAGAAGATGCTCTTGACTATGGAAATAGGCTTATAGCAACCGCAGATGCCATTGCGAGCGAAAATCGGATGGAATACCTAAAGGTACAACGGGAGTTTCCTGAGACTTTCGATGAGGAAAGTATCGAATCTCAACTTCATATTATTTATTCCCTAGCCAGATGGCTGATTTTTTATGGCCAAAGAGGTCATGGTTATGAAGCTGATTTCTGATTTATAATGGCTTAATAATAAATAACGATATCCTTTATCATAAGCCTTAACTGAGGGGCTTATGCATCCCCATTAGAATTACAGACCATTAGAGGATATACTTTTGTATACTATTGGCTAAGCAACAAAATAAACTAAAAATAAAAAACATGAGAGCAATTAATCCCTGGATCAACTTCAATGGCAATGCCGAAGAAGCATTCACTTTTTACCAATCAGTTTTTGGCGGCGAATTTACAAAAATCACCCGTTTTAAAGACTTATCAGGTCCCGATTTTCAGGTAGCCGAAAAGGAGGCAAATAAAATCATGTACATCGGCTTGCCGCTTGGTAAAAACAATGTATTAATAGCCAACGATGTTCCCGCATTTTTGAGGCGGGTAAGCGAAAATGAAAACCGGTCTAAAATACACGTGAATGCCGAAAGCCGTGAAGAAGCCGATCAAATCTTTAACGGATTGTCAGCAGGTGGAGAAGTGGAAGGGCCAATTGCTGATAGTCCATGGGGTACCTATGCCGGCATGTTCAGGGATAAATATGGTATTGAATGGATTGTAGAGTTCGACCCGAGTGATAACGGTTAAGATTAACAGGTTTTTTCGCCTTCTTATTGCGCGTGGCTCATTGGTTTCAACAACAACTTTACCCGTTATTGTTTTCACACTTTGAGCATGGGTATTAATGAAAAGAAATTAGGATGGCAACACAATAAGGCTCTTTGGTTAAAAGCATAAAAAAAATATATTTTCCGGGCCTTTTCAGGTTCCAAAAAAAGAGGAAGACTTTTCAGCTCCCTCTTTTTATCTGATCTGTATTTTTTATTTGATCTGTAATTGGTTTATTTATAAAGGTAATTCATTGCAATTACATCATTTGCATTAAATGTACGGTCGCCCCCGTTAGAACAAGCAAGCATAAAAGATTCTGCATCTGCTTTTGAAGGTGTGCCTGGGATTTGTATCGCACCAACTCCCGCTGCTCCTTCATTAGAACGTTTTCCTCCACAGCTATATGCTCTGTTCATATAGTCAGTATGGCGGAATCCTATACAATGTCCAACTTCATGTTGTAAAACAGAAGCTACGTACAATAAATTAGGATTAGTTCCGTAAGCATTAACATTCGTGTTCATTTTAACCTGGTTAAATGGTTCGCCGCTTGAAGTAGGAAAACCAGACGAACCTAAAGTGATATAGCCACCACTTGGCCCTTCGTTAAATCCAAATACATCAATGTTACCTGTAGTGCCTGTACTTGCCCTTTGAAAAGTCATACGCAGGCCTAACGAATTGTATCTTGAAATCATCAGGTCAACAGCATCACTATATACCTGTGGTAAATTGGTAACCGAAATGGTAATCACACGTGGTAGTGCTTTAACAAGATTTGTTGTGCGGTACTGCTCGGTTTCAGCAATATTTAAATTAGGGCTTAAAGACTTTTCATTTAAGTTTGCATCTGTTAGAACGATATCACCTTCTACCAGGTAACCGTTATCCACTTTTCGTGCGTTTTCGACACTAAATCCCAAGCTTTTTATTTGCTGTAAAGTATTTGCTGATATTTCGGCTTTGTTGTCAGTTTGTTCAGAAGTATTGTTCTTTTTGCATGAAGATACGCCGAGAAATAAAGCGCATACCATGCCTAATGATAAAAATTTGGTGTTTTTCATGTTTAAGTTAGTTTAGGTTAATAGGTAATGATCAGATAAATCTAATATATAAACAAATTCTATGTAATCAAATAGTTACAATGTTTTTTTAAAACAAACACTTATGGTTTTGTTTTTCAAAGGCGCTTGACTGATCATTAGCAGATGGTGTATGATTTAATAAAAAGTGTTTTCGCTTAAGACATTTCACCTGGCCGTAAAGCCCCTTCAACATTGTCGCATATCACCACCGGCGAACTCGAATTTACCTGCCATCTTTGTACAGTAAGGAATTAATATTTAAAAAAACAAGTTAATGGAGCAGCTACCATTCCAAAAACGGGCGAAACCGAAAAGCCTTAAGAGTAGGAGATTAAAAAAAGAATTTTATGTCGAACAACACCGTTTCATTGCACAGAGTTTTAAAAGCTTCGCCAGAAAAAGTATACCGTGCATTTACCGAACCATTGGCAATTGCTTCATGGTTACCTCCATACGGCTTTCTTTGTACTGTTCACGAAATGACAGTAGTATTAGGAGGTTCTTTTAAAATGTCGTTTCATAATTTTTCTACCTCCAATGGCCATTCATTCGGCGGAAAATACCTTGAAGTAACACCAAATGAGTTTTTAAAGTATACCGATCAGTTTGATGATCCAAACCTGCCTGGTGAAATGATTACTTCAGTTTGGTTGAAAAAGACATTTGTTGGTACAGAAATTAAAATTACTCAGGAAGGAATTCCCTCAGCTATACCTGTAGAGATGTGTTATCTGGGGTGGCAGGAATCGCTTGAAAAGTTAGCTAAGCTGGTCGAACCAGAAATACCAGATGCTTAATGAAAGGAACTATATTTTTGAGAGACATCACTCCAGCTAATCTCACAGCTTAAACCCCTCTAAAGTAATTTTGGAGGGGTTTTTTGTGAACTTACCTGATATTAAGCGATTTTGCCAAAGCGGTCGCCTGTATATTTTATTTCCATTTTAATATATTAAACTTATGCCCATCTGGGTCGGCAAAAGCGCAGCCGTACATGCCTTGAAAAGCTTCAGGTGGCGAGAATACAAAACCACCGGCATCTTTTACTTTTGCAGCCCAATTATCTACTTCTTCCTTTGTTTCGGCGGAAATGGTAAACATCAAGATACAGGCTATAACGATTTGAAAGCATTCAGGAAAATCTTTAAACGCATTACCGGGCTATCGCCTATGGAGTACAAACGAAAATATGCGAGTGCCCCGATCATCAATTAGCGAGGTATGCAGGGGAGAATAATAAAAACAATAAAACCATAATCAACAATAACAAACCATTAACCCAATAACGATTTTTCCAGGGTTTTAAATCAACAACCTGTTTGTTCTGGGCCACATAGGCAGTTTTCAATGGATATAATCTTCCTATGATGAGCATAATGGCTGTGGTAACAACAAAAAGAATAGCCAGTACATGCAGGAAGTGGATGCCGGTATCAAAAACCATTTGCGTAAGTATATAGGCAACAAAGCAGAATCCCAGACCTATTTTCGCGGCAATTGGCGGAACTTTTTTGGTTGCAAAGCCAACAAACATAATGGTAAAGATGGGGATACTGAATGCCGCATTTATCTTTTGCATGAAGGTATAAAAGCTATCATTGGAAAATATAAATAAGGGCGCAATGAACATGGCCAATAAGGAGGCAAACATTTCAAATCTTTTCGAGCTTTTTAACATCCTGGCCTCGGTAACCACCATACCTTTCTTTTCTTGGGCTGGTTTGTAAATGTTGAGGATAAACAATGTACTTGCGCTGTTTAGTCCTGGGGAAAATGAGGTAATGGCAGCGCCAAAAATAACAGCAGCTATAAAACCGCTGAGCACAGGGGGCGATACATCGCTTACCACCCTCGAAAAAACTTCGGTGGTATTCTGCATATTGCTGTATAGGTGAACGGCAATAATCCCTGGTAACATAAATAATAGGGGGCCAAGGAGTTTTCCTGCGCATGCCAGTGCAATTCCTTTCTGACTGGTTTTGAGATCAGATGAAGCCAGCGCTTGTTGCACAATTACCTGTTCGGTGCCCCAATAAAAGAGGTTCATCAAAATCATGCCGGTAAAAATGGTCGAAAATGGAATGGCGTCGCCTGTTTTTCCGATAGAATTAAAGTGTTCGGTTTTTGACGTAAGAATGGTGTGTATGCCATTTTGCAGGTCACCATTTCCAACATGTCTCACCCCAAAATAGGCCAGTAATAATGCTCCGGTAAACATGCAGGCACCCAATACCAGGTCAGAAATAACGATGGCTTTTAAGCCGCCTAATATAGAATATAAACTGCCCACAAGCCCGATGCACCAAACCAAAATCCAGATGCTGCTGCCATAACTGATGTTCCAAATATCGGAAAAATGAAACAGACCATTTAACGCCACAGCACCACTATAGAGTACTATAGGCAAAAGGTTAACGAGGTAACTGATCAGAAAAAGAAAGGATACGAGTTTCTTGGTTTGTGGATCGTACCTACTTTCCAGGAAATCGGGAGTTGTAGACATGGCGCCCTTCAAATAAACCGGGATCACAAATTCTGAAACCAATAACATGGCAAATACAGAACTTACACCCCATGCCATTACCGTCATGTTGTTGATGTACACCGATTCGCTACTGCCGACAAATTCGGCCGCACTGATGTTGGTGAAAAATAATGCACTTCCTACAGCGGTAAAGCTTAAGGTACGGTTGGCCAGAAAAAGCCCTGCTGATGTCGTAATTTTATGCTTCCGGGTTTTAATCCACGAAATTAATGCAACCAGAAAGGTTACCACTATAAAAGTAACGAGCGCCGTAGTATTCATATGCTTTAGCTTATATAGAATTTCTTCTGATGAGTACTGTTGGAATGATTTCCTGTATTTTTTCTTTTTTTAGCACCGCTTGTGCGACTTTTTTGCTAATTAACGAAAAATCGGCTGAATAAGTGGTAATGCCCCACCTATAAGTCTTTCAATGCAGGGGTAGATATTGGCAATATCAGTATCGACGCCAGATACAGCAGAGGCCTTACAAAAATTAATAAAGGCCTGAATGAAAAAACCGGTTTGTTTAATCTATCTGTAGGATTTAAATTGTTTTAAGACACTTCTTTATTTCTCTGTTCATAAGTTTAAATACACGAAGAACATAAATCCATTTTTCGCTAAAGAAAAATGGATTTTTTTGTTAACTTCTTAAATAACATTTCTTTAGTTAAAAGAAACTAAATTAGTTTTATTACTTTTGTTGCCAAACGAACCATTTAAGTCTTGTGTCATGTAATATCATTTGCATATAAATGTTGAATGACCTTTCCCACCCGGGGAGGGAGTAATTACTATTTATTTTTTACTTTACTTATTACAATATGGCTATTTCACAAAAATATGGTCGTACTTATCACTATCCGTTTTCGCCGGGAACAACCAGCGATGACAGGATCCAGCACGACTATTGGGAATATTTACAAAAAATCCCTACACTTATACACACCGAAAAACTCGATGGCGAAAATAATTGCCTCTCTAAATACGGCGTGTTTGCCCGCTCACATGCGGCACCGACAACATCACCATGGACTGAAAGTCTTAGGCGTTTTTGGCAACTTGCAAAACATGATTTGGGAGACTTAGAAATCTTCCTGGAAAATTTATATGCCATCCATTCTATTGAATACCTTAAGCTGGAACATCATTTTTATGTATTCGGTATCCGCGATGGCGACCATTGGCTAAGCTGGGAAGAAACGCAGTTTTATGCAAATATGTTAGATTTACCAACCGTTCCTGTGATTAAAATAGAACAAAAACCAGAAAATCAACAGCAATTCGAAAAAGAAATACTCGAGCTGGTAAAGGCCCCGGGTAAATTTGATCCCTACGATGTTTACGATAAAACACAGGTTACGATGGAAGGAATTGTTAGCAGGAATGCCGATAGTTATGCCGTTGATGATTTTGCCCAAAATGTGTTCAAATACGTACGCAAAGGCCATGTTAAAACTGATGAGCATTGGACCAGAAGCTGGAAACGTGCATCACTGCTAAATGAAGGAGGTAAGCATGTGGACATTAAGTGAAAATAAACAATGGGCGGATCTCGAAATTCGCTTTGACTGGGTAAATCGAATGGCAGCTGTTCAACAAGACTCACGTTATCATGCAGAAGGTAACGTGGCCGTACATACGCAAATGGTGTTAACCGCTTTACAAAATGAACCTGCTTTTAAAGATTTATCTGAACAAGATCAGGAAATTTTATGGGCAGCTGCTTTATTGCACGATGTTGAAAAATACAGTACTACTGTTTTCGAAACAGACGGAAGCATTACCTCAAAAGGACATGCGCGTAAAGGAGCTCAGTTTGCTAGGCAATTTCTGTATCAGGTTGAACCAACGCCTTTTGCCATCCGTGAGCAAATTGTAGGCTTGGTGAGGCATCATGGTTTGCCAATTTGGTTGTTCGAAAAAACAGATCCTTTGAAAGTTTTAGTTAAAGCAAGTATGGAAGTCAATCTGCAATGGCTATGTTTATTGGCAAAAGCAGATATGCTTGGTCGTATTTGTGATGATCAGGAAGAAATGTTATATCGAATAGCTTGTTTCGAAGAATTTTGCAGGGAAAACAAATGTTGGGAAAATCCGTATAGGTTTAAATCAGAAGCTGCAAAAATGTATTTTATGCAGCATGATGATGCTTATTTAGATTACATCCCATTTGATGAACCGGTAGCGGAAGTTATTTTGATGAGTGGTTTGCCCGGTGCCGGGAAAGACACCTATATTAAAACACATTACGCAGATTGGCCAATAGTCTCTTTAGACTGTATACGTAAGGAAAGGGGCATATCTCCAACGGATAAAGCAGGTAATGGAAGGGTAATACAAGAAGCAAAAGAGCAAGCCAGGGTTTATCTGCGTAAACAGCAATCATTTGTTTGGAATGCGACCAATACAACAAGCCAGATGCGCATGCAGTTAATTGATCTGTTTAATATTTACAAGGCAAAAGTAAGTATTGTCTATATTGAAGTGCCTTACCAACATTTGCACGTTCAGAATAAAAATAGATCTGCTATAGTACCTGCAGGAATACTTGATAAATTGGCGCACAAACTCGAAGTGCCCGCACAGTGGGAGGCACATCAGGTCGTTTATCAAATTCGATAACAGCTGTTTTTAAGTTCGCCATTACGCGAGCTATGGTAGAAATCATTGGAAACATCCTATTGTTATTACAGCCCTTCAGTATATTCTGAAGGGTTTTTTATGCCCATAATGGGTATGCTTGCTGATTGATTGGTTGGTAATGAAGAGATTTTTTGATATGGGCTAAATTCTTTAAAAACTAAAAATGTGTAACTTGAATCCGTAAAACAGATATCAAAATGAAATATAACCGACGCGATTTTATAGGCGGTAGCATAGCACTCACATCAGCTTTATTTTTAACATCAATGGAAACATTTAGTGCACCTTCTTTAGGGGCTGAAAAAAGTACAAATGGTTTCGCCCTAAAAATCATGGCACCTTATTGGGGCTTTAATGGTTCGGTAACCGATTTTTGCAAAAAGGCAAAAGATTCGGGCTATGATGGAATAGAAATCTTATGGTCGCCAGAAATTGCAGAAGAGTTATTTAAAGCGTTAAAAAAATATCAATTGGAAATTGGTTTTCTTTGCCGCGGAGATGAAGCCCTTCCGGTGCCACACTTTGCAACTTTTAAAAAAGTGCTTAAAGAAGCCATTGAACATCGATATCAAAAACCTTTGTATATAAATGTTCACTCCGGAAAGGATTTTTTTCAATACGAGGACAATAAAAAATTCATTGATTTTACTGTTCAGTATGCAAAAGAAACAGGAATTCCAATTTATCATGAAACCCATCGGTCGCGTATGCTTTATTCAGCTCCGGCATCATTACAATATTTACAGCAAAATCCTGATTTAAGACTAACGCTCGATATTTCGCATTGGTGCAATGTGAGCGAAAGTTTACTCGAAGATCAACCGCAAACTGTGGCACTTGCCATTTCACGTACCGATCATGTTCACTCCAGGGTTGGCCATGCAGAAGGACCACAAGTAAGCGATCCGAGGGCGCCGGAGTGGAAGCAAGCAGTTGAAGCGCATTTTGCCTGGTGGGACAAAGTTGTTGCCATAAAAAAACAACAAGGTAAAGTCCTGAGCATGTTAACAGAATTTGGGCCACCCAGTTATATGCCAACCATTCCGTTCACCAACCTTCCAGTTGCCGATCAATGGGAACTAAACGTATATATGATGCAGACCTGGAGAAAAAGATATTTGTAGGTTTTCCAAGAACAAAATTTCTTGAGCTGCAATATTTGTTGCCTTAGTTTAAATTGATCAGTCGATATGGTATTGATAACAACTTTTTTACTTTTTGTTTAATTTAATTAAACAAATGTTTAGTAATTACGTATCGTTTATAACGATAGATTATTAAGGTTTTTATGAGAATAGTTTTTTACATGATGGTATTATCTATACTATCATTACCGGCAATGGCTCAGCGCAAAGCTCCGCACGTATTAATGATCGGCCTTGATGGCTTTAGCGCCGATGGGTTTAAAATGGCTAAACATCCAAATCTTGATAAGTTATTCGCCGATGGCGTACTATCATTAACTACAAGGCCTGTAATGCCATCGGTTACCTTACCAAACTGGACAAGCCATATGACGGGTTCCGGACCGGAGGAGCACGGGATTACAGCCAACGATTGGACACTGCAGAAACACACTCTACAGCCAATAGAAACAGATGCAGACGGCTATTATCCATCTATATTTAAAGTATTAAAAGACGGGTTTCCTACTGTTAAAACGGCTTATTATTATAATTGGAAAGAACTGATTAACCCAATTAATCAGAAATACCTGGATGAAGTATCGTTTGAAGAAAAAGATGAATATAAAGAGAACTACCAGAAAGCTTATGATTTTATGGTAAAAAACAAGCAGAACCCTACACTTACCTTTTTGTACAGCGTACACACCGATCATGCAGGGCATGGTTTTGGTTGGATGACTCCAGAATATATAACGGCTATTGAACAAGCCGATATTGCAATAGGTACTTTATTGGAAAAATTAAAGACCGCAGGTATTTATAAAGACACTCATTTCTTATTGATTACCGATCACGGAGGTATAAATAAAGGGCATGGTGGCGTATCGATGGCAGAAATGCAGGTGCCTTGGGCAATTACTGGCCCACAGATTAAAAAAGGTGGATTAATTACCTCTTTTAACAGCAATAAAAATACGAGTTTGGTCGTGTCCAAAATTTTTGGGGTGACGAAACTGCCAGAATCTTGGACAGGAACAGTACCAAATAATGTATTTAAATAGTTTTCTTTAATCCACAAAGGTATTACAATGTTTATGTGTACTGCTTCATAGATTAAATTTGATTGTTGTTTTTTGGGGCGTGCCCCAATCCCGATAATTCGGGAAAGGGTCGGGCTCATTCGCTTCAAGTCCTCGCTACGCTGCGGGTTTTACGCTGCTATCCCTCACGCTTAAAAGCATGATGCTTATGGCTGTGTTGCCTAAAAATGATTACTGTTAAATATTTATTTTCTTTTTTAATCAATATTGAAAGGTTTTGAGCTGAAATCTAACGTGCAAAGGCTTATCGAATTCTATTTTTAGCCTATATTAGATTCGAATAATAAAATGATATTGAAAAATATGTCCAGTACAGCAGTGAAAATGAGATTTAAACCAGGTTCGGTATATGATTACTTTAAATAATTTCAACATGGAACAATCGTATGCTATCGGAATTGATGTGGGTGGATCTTCACTCAAATGTGGAGTAGTAAATCAAAATGGCGAAATTTTATATTCCATTATTGTATCGCTAAAAAATGCGAAAACACAAGGTGCAATTATTGCGCTCATTGTAGAGGCGATTAATACCTGTGCTAAAAAAATTAAAAACCCTATTCTCGGGGTGGGCATTGGTTTTCCGGGGATTATTTATAACAATAAGATTATTGCCGGTGCTGATAATTTACCTGGCTTTAAACAATTGGCTTTAGGCGAAATCCTGCAGGAAGTAACCCGTTACAACATTGTAATGGATAACGATGCCAATTTAATGGGGTTAGGAGAGATGACTTACGGTGCGGCCAAAGATTGTAGCGATGTGGTTTTTCTTACCGTTGGTACGGGAATAGGTGGTGCTGTAATGATTGATAACAAGCTTTACGGAGGATTTAGAAATAGAGGTACAGAGTTAGGGCATATTGTTGTACAACACCGTGGGGTTGCCTGCGCCTGCGGAGGGCGCGGTTGTTTAGAAGCTTATGCGTCAGTATCTGCCCTGCTTAACCATTATCAGTCTATTCACCCTAATTCACCAGAAGAGATTGACGGTAAATATATGGTAGAAAAATACCTGGCTAGAGAAGAATATGCCGTTGAAGCTATGGAATCACATTTCGATTATCTGGCTACAGGAATTATTAGTTTTATAAATGTATTTAGTCCGCAAAAAATTGTAATTGGTGGAGGCATAAGCGAATCTGGCGCCTTCTATGTCAGGGAGATAGAAAGAAGAATAAAAACATTAGCGGTCCCTATTGCACCAGGTAATGAATTGGTAGTTGCGGCCAAGCTGGGCAACAAGGCTGGTTTGTTAGGCTGTGCAGCAAATGTTTTTCAAAAGTTTAAGGCATTTGATTATGCAACGAAATAATTTTTTAAAAAAATAATAGTACTAATTTAAATCTGCATCCCTTCCGGTAAATAACCAGGAACAAAAAGTATTTAAGTTTAAAAAAGAAGTTGTATCATAAATATAGATTTGTCATCCTGAGCCTGTTGAAGGACCCGTTTAAATACTCTTAAAGGTGTTTCGACAGGCTCAACATGACAGCATGTGAGTTGAAAACGATTTTTAATCAAAAAGGGGGCGAAAAGCCACCCTTAATATCGTGTTGATGTTTTTGAAAATTCTAAATGGCCTGTATCTTTAAAACCACGCTGGTTCTGTAAGCATTGGCTTCCGGATTAAAACCTACCTTCATTAAAAAATCGCCAGAGTAAACTTTAGTACTGTCAATTGGCGATTTAGCACCAGGGTACAGATTAATTTCTTCTATTTTATACTTTTTGGCGGGGTCTAATCCTTTTAGTTTGATCGGTAATATCACACCATTGGTGAAAAGGGTGGCCACATGATAGTTAAAAACAATAGCCTGGTCTTTTGCATCGTTTACATAAGCAATTGAAGCTATTTTATTTTCGTAAGGATCCTGCAAACGGTATTGCTGGCCATGCCAGATAATATCTTTAAAGCTATTATAGGTTTTAACGGCATTCTGACTAAAAAGCAGATCATTTTTACTTAACTCATTTACACGTACGTCATAACCGAGTTTCCCCATCATGGCCACATCTGTTTTAAATTTAATAGGCTGTTTACCCATATCGGTAATGTGGTTATCTACAGCAATAGAAGGGAAATAATACGAATATTCCCACTGAATAAAGATGCGGTCGTAGGGATTCGTATTATCGCTAGGCCAAAATTCGGTAAAATGTTGCAATGCGGCATAATCTACCCTAGAACCGCCTCCGGCACATAACATCATTGGTGTTTTAGGATATTTTTTTCTAATCCTGTCCAATACGCTATTCAGTCCCCTGATGTATTCAAGATAAAAATGATCCTGGTTTTTTAAGGTAGGAGAGTTGGCGTTGTATATTAAGGAGTTACAATCCCATTTAATGAAGGCTATTTCTGGCACTTCCTTAAAAAGATCATCTACTGTTCTATATATAAAATCCTGAACCTTAGGGTTGGTTAAATCCAACACCAACTGGTTGCGCATGTAATATTCTTTTCTTTCAGGCTGTCTGATAATCCAATCAGGATGATTCTCATAAAGTTCGCTCTTAGGGTTAACCATTTCGGGTTCTATCCAGATACCAAATTTTACACCACTTGCTGTGGCTTCTTTACCCAAAGTACTGATGCCATTTTTTAATTTTTGCCTGTTATACTGCCAATCTCCGAGGCCGGAAGTAGATCCATTGCGTGGGTATTTATTTCCAAACCAGCCATCATCCAATAAAAAAACATCAACCCCTAACTTTTTGGTATCTTTTGTTAATTCGTTTAGTTTTTCATCATTAAAATCGAAATAAGTAGTCTCCCAGTTGTTTAGTATGGTAGATCTTTCGCCCTTTCCATCTAATATTTGATAGTTTCTGGCCCAATCATGTAAATTTCTGCTGGCTAAACCTTTTCCTGCCGATGAATAGGTATAAATAAAGCGGGGAGTAACGAAATTTTCGCCAGCCTTTAAAGTATAGTTCGACGAAAAATTATTAATCCCGGCAGTTACCCTGAGGTAATATTCATCAAAAGTTTCAAAATCCAGCTTAAAGTTTCCTGTCCATGCTAACGATCCGGCAATTACTTCGCCCATATCCTCAGTTGCAGGCTGATTTATCGAAACCATAAAAGAAGATGAATGAAGCAGGTTTGTTCTGGTTCCTAATTTAGAATCGATTGTTTTTATGCCATGCAGCAATTGCTGTTCTTCCGATCGCATTTCGCGTGTGGCACCACTATACTGGTTTTTAAGAAAGAATTTTTTTCCACTCAGGGTAAGATTTGCCGAAGCATATTTGTTTAATACTACTGTGCCTTTTTCTTTATGTTCAATTTCGGCCCATTGCTCAATTACATTTTCATTAAAATAGGCCAGGTATTTTAAGGTAACCTGAAAATTGTATTTTAAATCTTTGAGGATTACGCTGGTTAATTTTCTGTTCTGATCTAGCTGTTCGGTTTTTATATCCGAAAATGTTAAAACGGTAGATTTGTTTCCATCAGCATGGGTTACAGTTAATGCCGGTTCTAATAAATTAAGCGAGCCAGAAGCAATATAAGCTTCACGTTTATTTAAAAGGTCATCAGAGCCGGGTTTGTATTTATCTAATGCTTGTATGTTTGGGTATTCGCTTGCATTGTCTAGTTTTTTGCCAAGGTAAGTCGATAATAAAGTGTTATCACGATCTGTTTCCAAGATCAGTACATTACTTTTTGTAGTAATTTCTATCGTTTTCTGCGCAAAGCTGTTTAGACCTACTGCCATTGAGAGTAAAAAAAAAAGTGTGTTTTTTCTTTTCATTATTTGTTTGGGTAAAGTTTAGATGGTATTATAAACCATAAGCTAATATTGCAAATTAGATTTTTCTGAAGCTAATGAATGTGCCATTTATACCAGATTATTATCTTTTTTTAACAAGAATTAATGCGATTGCATGAGATTATAGTGCTAAAACTCTCGCATTTTTAAATCTAATTGTAAAATAAACTGGGCATTATTATTGTTAAGGGGAGATCAGCGTTGTTTTTAAAAAATTAGCGTAATTTTATAATCATAAAAAAATATTACAGTTTTCATCTTTAAACATTTTCAAGAAATGCATTTCCTTCGTTATAATAAATTATCGCAACCCCTAATACGCTCATGAACTATAAAAAATTGCAGGAAGATGTAGAAAAGCACGTTGGCGATTACTTCCATACCCATAACGATCCTCGCCTGGTTTATCATAACCTCGAACATACGCAAGAAGTGGTAAATGCTGCACAGCAAATTGCAAATCATTACCAGCTTAATGAACAGGATTTTTTCTCTGTAACCGTTGCGGCTTATTTTCATGATACAGGCTATTTTGAAGACGCACTAAACCACGAAGCAAAGGGAGCAGAACTGGCTGATGATTTTTTAGCGAAACATCAGGTCAATCAAGAAATCCGTGACCATGTTAAAAGCGCAATATTGGCTACTAAAATTCCTCAGAATCCTAAAAATGAAATTGATAAAATTATTTGCGATGCAGATCTTTTCCATTTGGGGTTGCCCGATTTCCGTGCAAAAGGGAAATTGATGCACAAGGAAAATGAATTGATCTATAAAAAAGATATCAGTAAGCTCGATTGGCGTAAAAGAGATATCCAGTTTATGGAATCGCATCATTATCATACCGATTATGCCAATCTGTTGTTGAGTGATCAAAAACAGAAAAATATCAGCAAACTGAAAAGTAAATTAACATCGCAGGAAGAAATTAGTACCGAATTGGCAGAACCTGTAAATTTTGCCCCTGTTATTGAGAAAGATAAAGATAAAAAGAAAAAAGATAAAGACGATCGGCCTGATAAAGGTATCGAAACCATGTTTAGGATTACCTCTGCCAATAACCAACGGTTGAGCGACATGGCCGATAACAAGGCCCATATTCTGATCACAGTAAATTCGATCATGCTTTCCTTGATCGTGAGTTTGTTGCTAAGGCGATTGGAAGATCATGGCAACCTGATTATACCCACATTTATTTTATTGGTAGTGAGTTTAACCTGTGTGGTGGTTTCCATTTTATCAACCCGCCCATCTATCCCCAAGGGAGAGTTTACGCAGGAAGATATGGATAAGAAAAAAGTAAACTTATTGTTTTTTGGTAACTTTTATAAAATGAGTTTGCCCAGTTATACCGACGGTATGATTAAGGTGATGAACGATAAAGACTTTTTATATGGAACCTTAATCACCGATGTATACTCGCAAGGTGTAGTTTTGGGCAGAAAATATAAACTGATCCGCCTGGCTTATAATATTTTCATGTTTGGTTTAATTGCTGCAGTATTTGCCTTTGTAATTGCTTACGCAGCTTACGGTAAACTTTAATGGAACAGATTGTAGAAACCTCTTTTTTTAATAGAGATTTAAGCTGGTTAAAATTTAACGAGCGTATTTTAATGGAAGCCGAGCGAAATACTGTTCCACTTTTAGAACGCATTAAGTTTTTGTCGATATTCTCTTCCAACCTCGACGAGTTTTATCGTGTAAGGATGCCAGTGTTACTCGCTTTGGAGAAATTGAGCAATAAGGAAAATAACGATATCCGGATTGATGATAATTTGCTCAATACGGCAAATCAGCTTATTTCAGAACAGCAACAGCGTTACGGGAAAGTACTTAAAGCAGATCTTATTCCCTTACTTAAAGAGAATAAGATAAACTTAATTTACGGACAGCCATTTCCTGCCGAAATTCAGAAAAATATAACCCGATATTTTCTGAGTCAGGTAATGGCCTTTTTGCAGCCTGTTTACATAAATGCTGATACCAATTTCTTTCCTTCAAATAATGAACTGTACTTTCTGGTTACGTTAAAAAATAAAGAAGATGCAGAAGTTGTTATTTTAAATATTCCTTCCAACCAGTTACCCCGTTTTTATAAGGTAGAATCAGGTAATGAAACCTTTATTGTTTTTCTGGATGATATCGTTCGTTTTCATTTAGACCGTATTTTTCCAGAAGCCGATGTTACCGGATGTTATAGTTTCAAAATTACCAGAGATGCTGAAATAGATCTGAAAGACGAATATTCGGGCAGTTTATCCGAGCAGTTGGAAAAACAATTATTAAAGCGCGATTTGGGTTTAGCCACTCGTTTTCTGCATCAACCAGGTATACCGGCCAACGTGTTTGAACTGCTTAAAAAGCTTTTCAATTTAAAAAAAGCCAATAGGATGGAAGGAGGGCAATATCACAACCTAAAAGATTTTATGGGTTTTCCTGTAAATTCACCAAAATTATCCAACCAAAACTGGCCAAAAATCTGCAATACCGACCTCATAGATGGATCTTTAACCGAGGCCATTTATAAAAATGATATTATTGTACATACGCCTTACCAGAGTTATGATAGTGTATTGCGCTTTTTTAACGAAGCAGCTATTGATGCTGATGTTCGCGAAATTTATGTTACGCTTTATCGCGTAGCCAGCGATTCGAAAATTGTTAATGCTTTAATCAGCGCTGCAAAAAATGGCAAAAAAGTTACCGTTTTGGTAGAGCTTAAAGCCCGTTTTGATGAGGCCAACAACATTAAATGGGCCAAGAAAATGAAAGAGGTTGGCGTTGATATTATTTACAGTGTAACCGCTTTAAAAGTTCATGCCAAAGTAGCCCTCGTAAAACGGCAGGTCGGAGATAGGATGCATTATTCTGGGTTATTTTCTACCGGAAATTTTAACGAAAGTACAGCCGCTTTTTATACCGATCATATTTTAATGACGGCTAACAAAGAAATGCTGCGTGAAGTGGAGCTGCTTTTTATTTTTCTGGCCAAAAGGGTTAAGCCTACCTCGTCCGATCTGATTAAATTCAACCATTTATTGGTAGCACAGTTTAATCTACAACAAGTTTTTCTTGATTTGATAGATCGCGAAATTGAACATGCCAAACAAGGTAAACCATCGGGCATTACCATTAAAATGAATAATCTGGAAGAAAAAGTATTGATCAATAAACTTTACGAGGCATCATCGGCAGGTGTAAAGATCGAACTGATTGTCCGGAGCATTTGTCGCTTAATTCCAGGCGTAACAGGGATGAGCGAAAATATTAAGGTTACCCGTATTGTAGACCGTTATTTAGAACATGGGCGTGTTTTTATTTTTCATAATTTAGGTAAAAACGATGTATACCTGGGCTCTGCTGATTGGATGAACCGGAATATTTATCGAAGAATTGAAGTTTGCTTCCCAATTTATAACGACCAGATTAAACAAGAGATGATAGATATTATCGAAATTCAAAAACAAGATAACGTACAGGCCGTTTGTATAGATGAAAATATGGACAATATTCCTGTTAAAAGCAACGGGACTCCTGTAGAGTCTCAACACGATATTTATCAATTATTAAAAAATAAATAACCCGTGGTCTGTGTCCTCACCATAAGATCGTCATTTCGACTGGAGTGCAACGGAATGGAGAAATCTATAGAAAATGATCTTGATAGATCTCTCCTCCAAAGGAGTTCCTTTGGAACGCTACGGTCGAGATGACGGCTTTGCTGTCGAGATAACGATTAATAAATAAACATGAATTAAATTTACCCCTTATGAAATACAATAAAACTTTCCTAGCATCTAGCTTACTAATTTCAGTTGCCTTTTTGGGCATTTCGTGCGTAAATGGTAATCGTGACGATAAAAAGAATGATTCTACAGAAACTGTTTCAACAGAAGGAGCAGAAAAATTAAGTCTTCCTTACGATTTAGCAAACCCGGTAAAGTATAATATGCCCCAAAATCTCTTCGAAATTTCTGGAATTGTATTTCATAACGGCGACCCTAAAGAAGTTTTTGCAATTCAGGACGAAGATGGCGATCTGTTTCATCTGGGCTTAGCCGATAAAGAATCGAAATTCACCAAATTTGGAGGTAAAGGCGATTATGAAGATGTGGCTATCATAAATAACACTGTAATTGTGTTAAAAAGTAATGGCGAACTGCATAGCTTTCCCATTAGCGAGATCAATAAACCAGAAGCTGCAAATGTGGTTAAAACCAAAGACTTAGTTCCTAAAGCCGAATACGAAGGCTTAGCCGCCGACGAAAAAACAGGCCTCGTGTATGTTTTAACTAAAGAAATTAAGAAAAATAAAAGCGATCAGACCGATATTTATGCCTTTAAATACGCCGATGGCAAATTTACTGCAAGTGGAACTTTTGCTTTGTCTTATAAAGAAATAGCTGACTTATCTGGCGAAGCCAAAATTAAGTTCCGTCCGTCTGCTTTGGCTAAAAACCCCTCAACTAACGAGTGGTATGTGCTTTCGTCAATGAATAAATTATTAGTCGTTACAGATGCAAACTTTAAAATTAAAGCAACATATCCGCTAAAAGGAGACTTCTTTAACCAACCAGAAGGTATTGCATTTGATCGCGATAGCAACCTTTATATTTCTAACGAAGGTGGTACTTTATCGGCCGGAAACATTTTAATGTTTAAATTGAAGAAATAAGGTTAAAGAAAATTCTTTCATACCGTTATTTTCCTGAACTTGTTTCAGGACCTATTTAGAGGAACTACATTAACATTTATTGTCATCCTGAGCCTGTAGAAGGACTAACTAAAATACATATTGAAGTGTTTCGACAGGCTCAACGTGACAGGTCATAACCTGAAATTACGTTTATGAGATGGCTTGGACGTGGCTAATGAAAAATAAAATAAATTTTAAAATAACTATCTTTATACAAACGCTTAGTCTATGATAAAAAGATTTACCCTTTTTACCCTTTTATTTTTAATCAACTTCATTGTCTTTGCACAAGATGATGTAAAATATCGTGTAATTCTTTTTGGCGATGCCGGCGAAATGAACCCTGCTCAAATGCAGGATTTAAAAAATGCGGCAAAGCAGATCCTTCCCAAAAAAACAACTGTTGTATATTTGGGTGATAATATTTACCCAACCGGAATGGGCCTGCCGGGTAGTGTAGAAGAAGAGGAGACCAAAAAGATCCTGCGTTCACAGTTCGAGCCTATGCGTAAAATGGGGGCTGCGGTTTATTTTGTTCCCGGCAACCACGATTGGGATAAATCTGGCCCTAAAGGTTTGGCCAAAATCAAAGCGCAAGATGATTACCTTAAAGCACAGAACGATCCATTATTGAGGTTAATACCAGAAAACGGATGTCCTGATCCTGTTGCCATTAAATTAACTGATAAGTTAACCATTATTGCCTACGATAGCGAATGGTGGGTTTTTCCATACAATAAATCAAACCCTAACGGCGAATGCGAATGCCGTACCAAAGATGAGGTTTTGGTCAAAATGGAACAGTTGCTGGAAGAGAATAAAGACAAGGTCATTCTATTGGCTTCGCACCATCCATTTCAGAGTTACGGGCCACATGGCGGTTATTTCAATTTGAGGAACCATATTTTTCCACTAACATCGCTAAATAAAAATCTATATATCCCATTGCCTGTTTTGGGCTCTGTTTACCCGATGTTACGTTCTACTTTATTAAGCCCAGAAGATTTAAATCACCCCGCATATAAGGATATGATTAAATCAATAACCGGTGTATTTGGCGACTACCCAAATGTAACCTATGTTGCTGGGCATGAACACGGCCTGCAGTTAATCAAAGGAAAACAGCTGCAGATTATTAGTGGATCTGGTTCAAAAGTATCGCCAAATAAAGAAGGAAAAACATCTTTATTTCATGAAATGCAGCAAGGTTATGTGGTTGCCGATCAGTTGAAAAACAACGATATGCGCTATGAATATTACATTTATTCAGATACGAGCGTTAAAAGAGTTTATAGTTACATTAAAAAGTTCGAAACCATCCCTCAAATAGTAAGAAACAGAGATAAACCGATTACCGCAGATAGTATTTTTGTACGCATTAAACCCGAATATGACAGCGTTGGCCGTTTTCACCGTGCTATTTTTGGCGAAAATTACCGTAAAGAATATGCTGCAAAAACAAAGGTTCCGGTACTGAGGGTTTCCCAAATGATGGGTGGCTTAAAAGCGACACAGCGCGGCGGGGGCAATCAATCGCGTTCTTTACGGTTAGAAGATAAAAACGGTAAAGAATATGTATTGCGCAGCGTAGAGAAATATCCTGAAGTGCTTTTGCCTGCCGCACTGCGCGAGACATTTGCGAAAGATATTATAAAAGATAACATGTCAGCACAGCATCCGTTTTCGGCACTGGTAGTTCCCGAACTTGCCAAGGCCGGCGGTATCCCACATAGCAACCCGATTATTGGCTGGGTTTCTCCTGATGACAACTTAGGCGAATTTGAATCGGCATTTGCCAATACTTTGTGTTTGTTCGAAGAAAGAGAACCCACTGGAGAATCAGACAGTTCTCCTAAAATGGATAAAAAACTAACAGACGATAACGATAATAGATTAGACGGGCCAGCCTGGGTAAAAGCAAGGGCATTTGATGTGTTACTGGGCGATTGGGACAGGCATGAAGACCAGTGGCGCTGGAAAGAAACCAAAACTAAAGATGGTTCGCTATATTCGCCGGTACCAAGAGATCGAGATCAGGTATTTTTCAGATCTGATGGTCTTTTACAGCGATACACACAATCTTCGTCATTATTACCCATGATGCAGGGTTACGAACGCGGTATAAAAGACATCAATTGGTTTTTATGGGAAGGAAGAGAAATCAGCAGCCGTTGGACCGCCAATATTGACGAGGAGGAGTTTGATAAAATTGTAAAAGATTTCTGCGCAAACTATAACGATGCCGTTTTCGAAAAAGCACTAAAAAAACTCCCTGAACCAAGTTACTCATTACATCACGATGCCTTTTTGGCACAGATGCGTAACCGGATAGCCACTTTGCCAAAGTTAATGAACCAGTATTATCATTTCTTTAACCGTATTGTGGATATCGAAGTGACCAATAAAAATGAACTGATTCAGATTACCGATGCTGAGAACGATGGATTACGCGTAAAAATCAATAAAATTTCTAAAGAGGGTAATATCAAAGACGAACTTTTCGATCGGAAATTCGATCCCAAAGTAACCAAAGAAATCAGGGTGTACATGCACAACGGTAACGATAGCTTGATTCTGAACAATAAAAACTCGAATATTAAATTACGGATTATCGGTGGAAAGGGCACTAAGGTTTACGATTTTGCAAACAGCAACGGATATGTAAAGTTATACGGTAGAACCGATAAGGCAACTTATAATGGAGAGGATGCCAATAAAATCAGAAAAATTATTTCTAATGATACCTCGAACTTCAGCTATATCCCAAAAGATATGTACCGCCGTAAGTCGTGGTTGCTAAATGCCGGTTACAATCAAGATGATGGCCTTTTATTAGGTTTAATCTTCAGGCAAACTAATCCTGGTTTCAGGAAACAGCCTTATGGTAATTCACAGACCGTTTCGTTTCTGCATTCGTTTTCTACGAAAGCTTTTAGGTTTAACTATAAAGGCGAGTGGTTAAAAGCTTTAGGTAAAGGCGATTTTGTTGTAAAAGCTGATGCTTTCGCGCCAAATAACACACAGAATTTCTTTGGCTTGGGCAACGAAACACCTTTCAATGATGGAGACAACATTAGGTACTACCGTGCACGTTTCAACCTTTATCAGGTTGATGCGTCAATCAGGTGGCGCCGTCCGAAATCTACCTTCAGCGTTGGTCCGTCATATCAATATTATAAATATAATCAGGAAGATAACGATGGCCGTTTTATCGAAAATCCATCACGCTTACATTCTTCTGATTCGATAACGGTACGAAACGAAAAGATGTTTGCAGGTGCATTTGTAAATTTCACCAACAATACCCGTGATAATGATCTGTTACCAACCCTGGGCAGTTATGTCGATTTTAAACTTTTGGGCTACAAAGGCGTTAACAAATACTCAAATTCTTACGGACAGTTTACGGCGAGTATTGCTTTGTACAAAAACCTCGATGGCAGAAAAAACTTCATTTTGGCAGATCGTTTTGGCGGAGGGATAACCATTGGTAAACCAGCTTTTTATCAGGCCTTATACCTGGGAGGGCAGGGAAATCTCTTAGGTTACCGCCAGTTTAGGTTTGCCGGCGAACATACTTTTTATAACAACTTAGAGCTTAGGGCCAAACTTGGCGATCTGGTTAGTTATGTTTTACCCGGACAAATTGGCTTATTGGGTTTTTATGATGTAGGCAGGGTTTGGAAACGTGACGAAACTTCTACATTATGGCACCACGGTGTAGGAGGAGGCGTTTATTTCGCTCCGGCATCACTTACAGTTGTGCGTTTTGTAATGGGACACTCATCTGATGGCTGGTATCCTTATGTCTCGCTTAATTTTAGGTACTAAATTTGTGTAACATATTAATAGATGTAATATCCAAGTATTACGTTCAGCAGACGAACATTGCTTTAACGAGTATGTATCTTTGCAATGGATTAATAATTAAATAGATAACTATAAAATTTACACTATAGCAAAACTTATACAATGAATACCAATGTAATACAACTACATAAGAATGAATGTATACATTGCCAGGTAGAATCATCTCTGTCTTTTCGCCCACTTGTGGAATATTTAAAAGGCAGATTGAAAACAGAAAAATCAGTAAAATCTGAGTTTTACAGGTTTTTACTTCAAAAAATTGAAAAAGACGATGTGCTGCTTGGCAACATCAGCGCCGAAGATTTATCCCAATATAAAGATACTTTAGAATTAATTTTTACTATTCTAACCCCTTTAATGGATAATGAAGATGATTTGTTTTGGGCTTTAAGTACCCCAATTCCAGATCAGATTTTCTTTAGCACCAATGCATTCTATAATTTTTTTAAGGATCATGATCCTAAAAATAAGGTAACGAAAGACAACGAGCCTATTGAGAAAAAACAACTTAAATTTATCTACAATGTTATTTTAGGCCGTTTTTATAATTTTAATTCGATACTGAAAAACGAGATTATTTATGCTCATATTAATCAGGAAACAAAACTGACACAATACTACAATATTCAAACCGATACGAAGTTTGTAGATATTATGCATAAGGGCGATTTACCTGAACTTAATTTTGAAGAACTGGGCAAGCATTTTCAAGACGAAACCGAACTGGAATACCTGGTTAAGCATCTACCTTTACAAGATTTTCACTTTGAAGGATTTAGCATCATCTCAATAACAGATGTGACCTTGCAACATGCTATAGATGGTATCCGCGATGCGCTTGTTAATCACAATTATCAAACTGAAGCCTATACACATGTAATTCACGCTTTAAAAACGCTTAGTGGAAACGGAAAACTCGAATTTGGTTTAATGCCTTTTTTAACCGTTAACAATAAGCTCGTTTTCGATAATCAGGAGTTTTCACAAAGTATGCTGATTAATTCGGCAAAAATATCCAATCTGGAAGAAGAAGTTTTCTACTCATTGGTTGATAAATATAAAGAAAATCCCAGGGCCATTTTTGTAAGCTCAATCAATGACGATCAGATTGATAAAGATCCTTTTTTAAGGGTTTTAAAAGCTGCCGGTGTTTGCTCTTATTCAGTACTGCCTGTATACTACAATACGCAGTTGGCCGGTGTTTTAGAAGTTTATTCGAGCGAGGAAGTGTTGGTTGACGATAAACTTTTATCGAGGTTACGTCCGGCAATGCCTTTAATCGGTCAGCTTTTCCAATACAGTATCGAAGAATTTGATGCGAAAATGGACGAAGTGCTGATGGATAAATTTACCGCTTTACAACCATCAGTACAATGGAAGTTTAACGAAGCTGTTTGGCATTTTCTTCAGCAGAATAACAGTCACCATAAATTAAAGGAAATCGAAACGATCACCTTTAAACATATGTATCCGCTGTTTGGCGCAATCGATATCCGTAATTCTACCATAGAGCGTAATAAAGCTTTAAAAGATGATATGGAAGTACAGTTAAACAGTTTAATTGATACTTTAAAAGCCATACGTAAGCATGTTTCCTTAGAACTTACCGATAAACTATTGTTCAATTGTAAAGACTGGATTAAACGCATCGGCGATTTTGCTTCATCAAACGAAGAAAACAAACTGAACGAGTTTTTAGAAATAGAGGTTTATCCTTTCTTATCGATTATTAAAGGAAACTACCCGATAACAGCTGAGTTTGTAGATCGTTATTTCGAAGTGATCGTTCCAGAAACAGGTGCTGCTTTTGCAAATCGCAGGCAATTGGAAATTTCGATGCAGCTGATTAATACCGAAGTGAGTCAGTACCTGGAGAAATCGCAGGCTAATTTACAGGCTTCATACCCTTGTTATTTTGCCAAATTCAGAACTGATGGAGTGGAGTACGATATTTACATCGGACAGGAAATTGCACCAGATCGTCCATTTGATCTGTTGTACCTCAAAAATATCCGCCTTTGGCAGTTAACTTCAATGGTCGATATTGCGCGTTTATCAAAAGGATTAATTGGTGAAATGCCCCGTGCATTAGAAACCACACAATTGATCTTTATCCACTCTAATGCAATTGATATTAGCTTTAGGAACGACGAACGTCGATTTGATGTAGAAGGTGCTTACAACATCCGTTACGAAGTAGTTAAAAAACGTATTGATAAAGTATTGGTTAAAGGTACAACCGAACGTTTAACGCAGCCCCATAAAATCGCAATGGTTTATTTCAATCCTGAAGAAGCCAAAGAATATATGGAGTATATTAAATATCTGCAGGTTCAAGGGTATTTAAACGACGATTTAGAGCAGCTTGAACTAGATGAACTTCAGGGTGTTTCCGGGTTAAAAGCTTTAAGGGTAGGCGTAAAATACCTGGAAAGTAAAGTAGCAGGTAAAACAGATGCGGCTAAAAAACTTAAACCTAAAGAGATTAAATCCATCGAGAAGGAAATTGCGAAGGTACTACAGCACTAATAAACCGTAAGAGGTCGTCATTTCGAGCGGAGCGCAAAATAGTTGAGAACCACTAAGTGTTCAGCGAAAGCTAAATCTATGGCGGATGTGCTGCTGAAGGTTTAGCATATCATTAATTTTGCGCATCCATCGTCCATCTTACATTTTCCGTACAAAAAAAGGCTTTCTGATCAGGATCAGAAAGCCTTTTTTATTTCATTTGTGTGTTTTTTTATTATTTGATTGCAGCAATTTCTTTTTCAATTGCAGAAGTTTCTACAGAGCTGATGTTGGTTTTTAAAGCTGCAAATCTATCGATGGTTAATTTTTGTGATTTACCCATAACCAAAGTATGTTGATCAGTCGAACCACTTAATTTTAAATCTGCCTGATCAGCAATTACAGTATATAAACCTTCTGAGCTGGTATTGATTTCGGCATGTGCATTTCCTTTTAAAAAGATCTGAAGATATTTGGTTCTCAGTTTTCCTTCAGTTTTAACAACTGCATTTTCTGATGCTTCAATTCTGTAAAAATCGTTCACATAAACAGTTAATTTTGCTTTTTCGGTGCTGGTTGAAGTGATTTTTAAATTATCACCGTCCTGCATCACTTTTGCTGTTCCTGTGTTATCATCAGTATAAGAAATGCCTGGATTATTCCGCTGGATAATGGTTACTTCTACATTTCCTTTTACAGAAATTCTTTTAAAAGCCGATATTTTTAAAATTGCATCTGGCTCTTTTTCTGTTGCAGAAACGTTTGTAGTAAATATCGCTGATGATAAAACGATTGCTGTTAATGAAGAGGCGATTAGGGTTTTGATTGAGGTTTTCATAATATTTTTATTTAATAATTAAATGTTAATTAATTGTTATTTAAATGTTTAAGTCTTTTTGTTATAGTTTTGATGATAAGACGCCGCGAAATAAAAAACGTTGCAGGCCATGTTGCGTTTTTATACAAGTGATAGTTAATACTCGACGAACAGGCATTAATTCAAGACGAAAACTCGAAACTTTTACCAAGCATTTGTAAAATATTTTAAGATCTTTTATTGATCTCGTCTTTTTCTTTATATTTAATGAGAATTTTAGTCTGTTTTATTTATGAAAAAAAAGGTTGTGCTTGTTCAGGATAATAAAGATATCCTAGATATAATGGACCATGTATTGGAGGAGGAGGGATTTGATGTTACGGCATCATTGACAACCGAGCCTATAGATAAAATAGACCAAATTGAACCCGATGTCGTGATTGTGGATGATCACATTAAGGGGAAAAAGAAAGGATCACAGGTGATTAAAGAACTTAAATCTGATCCTGAAACAGAAGATGTATCGGCTGTGTTAACTTCCACATCAAATAATTTACCTCAGCAGGCAGAAGACTGCAAAGCCGATGATTATATCGAAAAACCGTTTGATATCGATCACATGGTTGAAGTGGTGAAGAAAAATTCTTAAATCTTATTCGATCGAATGGTCGTCATTTCGATCCGATAGCTATCGAATGGAGGGTAATCCCAAACTTTCGGGAGAGAAATCTATGAGTTGTATGATTCAGAATTTTACCAATAGATCTCTCGGTTACGCTAAAATGACGGACATTTCCTAAGGGATAACTTCCTCTACATTCCAAAAAACCTTAATTTTCTTAATGGTTAGTATTAATCCAGGAAGGAAGGGCTAATGTTAAAGCAATATAAATTTCTGCTCGAAGCCTCAAGGTCGAAATGACAACTATGCACTATACATTTGGCTTATAAGTATCTGTTTTAACTGTTGCTTTTAATTCATGTAATATCGTATATAGTCCAAAATTAGTCCGGTTAACATAAATAAAATGTTTTACACCACGCGCTTGCTTAAATTCTGGCATTTTTGAGATTTTTTCGCCGTACATATACAATTGCTCAAAAAAATCTGGTTTGCTGAAGTCGAACGATTCACTGATATAAGGTTTGGCAAACAGACTGATCATCTCCCTGTACGATTTATGGTAAAACTCAACCTGCTCAGGAGAATCGTCGGCATGGATCATATCCAATTTTCTGAATGCATCTATCGTTTTGTTTTTATCATTAATGATATCAGTAGAAATTAAGGCGAAAAACGGGTAATAGAAATCATCAGGCATTTCTTTTATACATCCAAAATCAATTACGCCAAGCTTTTCATCTGGCGTAATCATAAAATTTCCAGGATGTGGATCAGCGTGCACAGCCCTTAGCTCATGCTGCTGGAAATTATAGAAATCCCACAGTGCCTGTCCGATTTTATTCCGTAATTCCTGAGAAGGATTCGTCTGTAAAAATTCTTTTAAATGCAAACCGTCAATCCAATCCATAGTGATAATTCGCTTTCCAGATAATTCTGGATAGTACTTTGGAAATACAACATGATCGAGGTTTTTACAGGCTTCTGAAAATTCGATAGAACGTTTAACTTCTAGTTCATAATCTGTTTCTTCGAGCAAACGTTCTTCAACTTCTTTAATATAGATATTCAATTCTCTTTCCGACATGCCCAATAAACGGAAAGCGAAAGGTTTTACCAGCTTTAAATCAGAAGAAATACTATCTCCAACACCAGGATATTGAATCTTAATAGCGAGTTTTTTACCGTTAAGCATCGCTTGATGCACCTGGCCAATAGAGGCTGCATTGCTTGAACTTAAATTAAAACTATCGAAAATATTTTCTGGTGTTTTACCGAAATTTTTCGTGAAAGTCCGAACAATTAATGGGCCCGAAAGGGGCGGGGCATTGTATTGCGACTGGGTAAATTTATCGACATACGATTTTGGCAGGATATTTTTATCCATACTCAGCATCTGTGCAATTTTTAAGGCACTGCCCTTTAGTTCGCTCAGCGATTTATAGATGTCGGTCGCATTGTCCTCGTTAAGCTGTTCTCGGTCCATCTCAGGGTTAAATAGCTTTTTCGAGTAATGTTTAATATAATTACCCCCGATCTGAATACCTGTTTTAACAAATTTTGCCGAACGTTCTACTTTTGTGGTTGGAATACTTTTTTGTGTTTTCATCTGGTATTTAAAACCTCATCTTATCTCCAAACTTCCCATTCCTGGTTAAAAACTTCCCATATTCCACTAAATTATCAATTGGCGAATGCTGAAAAAGATCGAAAGTTACATTAATGCCTTTTTCAATGGCCTCATCGCTTTTTTCGAAACCTTCACTATCATCGTTGATCCAAAAATTAACAATAAAAGCAAACTGGATCCATAGGGCATCTTTGTATCTTTTGCTTAAAAAACGGCGCTCAGCAAGCTCCCCACTATCTAAACCCTCTTCAATTATTTCTTGCGCAAAGTTTTCGAAAATAGGCTTTACGCCAGCCAATACATCAGGGGTAGAAAATTTACCATGGTGATTTTTTAAGCTGTAAATCACAAAACTGCGTTCATTCTTTAGGTTTTCAAGATAACTGTAAAAGAAAGAAAGCATTTTTTCTCTGGCCGTATACTGGAGCCAAACTTCCTGCTCTTTAATTTTGTTAATGGTTTCGAAAGTAAGTTCAAACCAGATTGTTTTTTCTATGCTTTCAAAAGAAGAAAAAAACTGATAAAAATCGGCCTCGGTAATTTTAAGCTTCTTCACAAAAACATAAACCGATTTTGGTTTTTCATTGTTTGTTAAAACATAATCTAAATATGCTTTTCTAATTTGCTGAGCAGTTGCCATACACCTGTTTTTTACAAGTATAACGTTTAATTTATGGGCTTGTTTTTACTGTAGGTTTTTTGTTGATCATGAAATTGTAATAATAGCTTTCAAAATATTTGAAAGATAGTTTTTAAGCTAATTATTTTAGTTTTTGTAAATTTAAATGTTGATAATTTTTAAAATTAAAACTAAAATATTTAGTATTTTTGTTGTTGATATTCCTTATAACTAAAAAACAGCAATATGATCCAGGTAAACGATTTTTTATATGGCAAAATGGAACTGCCAATGGTATTCTCTGATCTGTTAAATACTGATGCTTTAAAAAGGTTGGGTGGAATTCATCAAAGCGGTGCTATATTTTTGGTTAATCCAGATATCTGCCATTCACGTTTGGAGCATGCTATCGGCGTTACGATGTTGATCAGGATGCTTGGGGGCTCAGAGTTGGAGCAAATTGCCGGCTTGCTACACGATATTTCGCATACCGCTTTTTCTCATGTGGGCGATTATGTTTTCGACAATACAGAAGAAGATTATCATGAAAAGATTTTTGCAGAAGTTTTATGCAGATCGGAAGTGCCTGATGTGCTGTTAAATTATGGATACAATGTTAACCAGACTTTGTATGGTACATTTAATATTTTAGAACAGCCATTGCCAGCGCTCTGTGCTGATCGTTTAGACTATACTTTACGTGATGGTATTCATGGTGGGGTAATTTCCCGTCAGCGCGCCCGCGAGTTTTTAACGTCTATTGTGTTGAAAGATGGGAAAATAGCGGTGAATGCAGAAACTGAGGTGGCTTGGATTAATGAAGCTTTTAAAAAACTGAATGACGATGTGTTTAAATTACCGCTTCACCTTTACGCCAACGGCAAAATGGCCGAATTAATTAAGAAATTTCTGAATAAAGGGGTATTGGTTGAAAGTGATCTGTTTAAAACAGACACCATGCTGCTAAACAAAATCAGAACTTCTTATGAAGGATATGAAGCCATTAAGTCGATCAAACAGTTGAAAGGTTTCGCCGAATTTATGCGCCATGGAGCGGTGCCAAAGATAAAAACAAGAACTTTGAATGCTTTGTTGGTTTAGTGTTTAGGGGTTGATGTTTTGCGTCGATTATCCTCTTCATTTCGTCCACCTGAACTTGTTTTAGTGTCTTTTTGGACTTGTTTTACCACACCAGGCTTGGTTGTATTTTGTCGCGAATTATTATATAGTCTATAGCTCTCGTTTCGTCCTGCTGAACTTGTTTCAGGATCTTTCTGTTTAAATATATACCGATGGCTAATGAACCAACAAACCGTTTCAGAAGAATTAACGTATATTGTGAAAAATATAAAGACATGTCTGCAATAGAAATTATTTTAATAGGAGTAGTGATCCTGCTTATTTTTGGTGGCAAAAAATTGCCGGAGTTGATGCGGGGTATAGGGAGAAGTGTGAAAGAATTTAAGGATGCCAAAGATGAACCCCCTGTTAAATAATTGCACTAGATAAAACTTTCTTTTAATGGCGCTGTTTTAATTAAAATAAACGCCAAGATGGAAAATAAAAAAGAAGATCTAGCCAAATCAAAATCTGATTTTACTGCAGAAAATGCAAAACACCCTGAAAAAGGATTAAATGATTGGAACGACCGCTTAGATCAAAATCTGGAGCCTGAAAACCATAACGATAGTATTGCAGATGAGAAGGCCAAAGATTTCTCCGCAAAATACGGGAGCGGCGATCAGTCCGATCAGGGTAGTAACTGAACATTTATCCTATAGCCGCTTTTAATAGGTGGCTTTTTTTTGCCTGCTTGTATTCATCGCTTCCACTTCTGCTTTACGGTATGAATGATATTAATATGTGAAATTTTTTTACACTACTCTCTAAGATTATTACATGAAAGCCTCTTTTCCTGCGTAAAATTGTTAAAATTCTAATAATTCTTTTTTCTTGTGATTTGATTAATAGTATATTGCATATCAAATCAAACAAAAATGTATAACGTTTTCAAACTAAACTGATAGGTAATGAACAGGCATTGGTTATTGGTTTTGTTTTTTTTGCTTTTTGCAACATCCTTATCTTTTGCTCAAAATACATCAAATAAAGGGAAAGATTTTTTTATTCCTTATGCCGGCCATATCGATGGAGACAGGTCGAGATTAACTTTATTTCTATCTGCAGATCAGGCTACCGGATATGAAATTTATATCGGTGGTGTTTTGGTATCTCCTGTTGGTGCTACTATTCCGGCCAATACCTGTTTGCCATTTGTAATCAATCCTACAGTTTACACAGTGTTAATGAGCAGCTCCAATTTAATAGAGCCCAATAAAGCCATTCACGTGGTTACCACTAAAGCGATATCATTGTATAGCATTATTTCTAATAATGCCCGTACGGGCGGTACTTTAGTGTTGCCTACCAATACTTTAGGACAAGAATACTATGCTTTTAGTTATGAAAACCATGGAAATCAACAAGGCTTTTCTCAATTTACAATTGTAGCAACAGTTGATAATACAGATGTAGAAATTACACCTAAACAAAACGAAAGATATGGAGGAAGAACCGCCAATACGACTTTTACTATTAAGTTAAATAGAGGCGATGTTTATCAATATCAATCAGTTGGTGATTTAACAGGAAGCCACATAAAAGCCTTAAATTGTAATCCGGTAGCCGTATTTACAGGTAATACCTGGGCAGCATTTTGTAATGAAGGTAATAGCCGCAATCCGAGTGGTGGCGATAACCTGTATCAGCAGGTTTTTCCGGTTTCTGCATGGGGGAGAAATTTTGTAACCGCACCTTTTTATAATACCCTTCATGGTAATACTGATATTATGAGAATCATTGTGGCTGACGATAATACGGTTTTAACCGTTAATGGGAGCACTACAGCTGCCAATGGAACTCCTCTTTCTAATCCATATAATAAAGGAGCGGTAGTTACCTTTTTTTCTACTTCAGCAAATGTAATTTCTGGCTCGAAACCAATTGCTGTGGCACAATACCAAACTTCGCAAACTTGTAATCAAAACAATGGAACCAATACAAACCAAGCGCAATTTCCGGGCGATCCTGAAATAACCGTGCTTAATCCTGTTGAGCAAACACTAAATAATATTACGGTTTTTTCAGATTTGGGATCGGTTTCAGATTTGGGGTCGGTAAGAGTTCCTACCCAGATAGGGAGATACTTTCTGAATGTAATTATTAAAACAGCAGATATAGCTTCATTTAGGCTAGATGGTAACCCGGTGAATAATTTCACAGCTATTGATAATGTATTTAGCTATGCTGTAATTGATGTAACCAATACGCAACCCCAACACCGGTTATCTGCAGCAGGTGGTTTTTCGGCAATTTCGTATGGCTATGGAACGGTAGAGTCTTATGCATACTTAGCCGGAGCAAATATTCAGAATTTTACTTTTCAGCCTTCCAGTACGGTTACGGGGCAACCCATTAGCAGCGGTTGTTTAGGAGAGCCCATTAGTTTAACCATAAATTTACCTTACCAGGCCATTAAATTAGATTGGGAGATTCAGGGAGCGGCAAACTTTACTGATAATAGCCCCGTGGCAATAAATACCTTTACCAGGCCAAATGATAATAATACGTATTATACCTACAAGTATCCAAACGAGCTGAATTATCCAAATCCTGGCGATTATCAGTTTAAAGTAATTGCAACTAAGCCCAACGCCGACAATTGTGGCAATACAGAGGAACTGATTATCGATTTTTCTGTTGACAATCAGCCTTCTGCTATTCCTGTTGTTCCAGAATCAGGTTGTCAGGCTAGTGGCATTCAGTTTACCGATAAAAGTGTTTCAAATTCAAATTCGCGGAGCATTACACAGTGGTTGTGGGATTTTGGCGACGGAAAAACATCTCCTGAACAGAACCCTGTTCATGTTTACGATCGCCCAGGTACTTATAATGTGGTTTTAACGGCCATAACAGATTCGAAATGTTCAGAAACATCTTCAGCATTTCCAATTTTGATTAATCCGCAACCTTTATCTGATTTTGATGTGAAAGGTTTATGTGTAGGCAAACCAATTATTTTGACAGAAAAATCGACGATAGAAGGCACTGGGACTATTGTGAAATGGACCTGGGATTTTGGGGATGGAAGTACTCCTTCTACTGAACAACAACCTACTCATCAATACAGTGCTGTTGGCTCCTATACCATTACGCTAACAACTGAAAGTGATAAAGGATGCGTGAGTGTAGTGAAAAGTAAAATTGTAACCGTAATTGATCCACAATCTGCTGATTTCGAACTGCCTGATTTTTGTTTGAATGATGGTGTAGCTAGATTTAAGAATATCTCCAAAAATGCCGATGGAAGTACAACCGGATTAACTTTTGTATGGCAATATATGGATAATAACAATAATGTAATCGCTACAACAACAGGTATTGATGGTGCTTTTACGCCGACAGCCACAGGTAATTATAATGTGCTCTTGACGGTGAAAAATCAGGATGGTTGTGAGTCGTTCGCACCAAAGCCATTTACGGTTAATGGTGATGTTAAAGCAGCAGATTTCGAAATTATCAACGACTATAGCTGCGTGAGTGAGGACATCATGATTAAAAATACGTCTACCGTATTTACAGGTAATATTACAAAAATTGAGATATATAGAGATTTTGGTAAAGAAACTTCCATTTATAAAACGATCTCTTATCCAGATAATAACGAAGTTTTTATACTTAAGTACGATACTTTTGGTGGCACCGCTGATCGGACATTCAATATCAGGCTTGTAGCTTATTCTGGAGAAAACTGCGCTAAATATTTAGATAAAAGGCTTACGTTAAAACCTGTTCCGCAATTGGTGTTTGATGAGATGGCTCCCGTTTGCGAGGCCGATGGCACCGTTTTAATTACACAGGCCAAACAAAAAGCTGAAGAAGAAGTGACGGGAGGTAATGGCAAATATACTGGAGATGGTATAAAGGAAGATGGTACTTTTAATCCTAAAATTGCCGGACTTGGGCCGCACATTATCACTTATACATTTACAGGAGATAACGGTTGTCCTAACTCAATAACTAATACGATTGAGGTGTACAAATCGCCTGTAGCTGATGCAGGTACATTGGTTTATATCCTGGCAGGTGGACAGATCGAGATCCCTGCAACTGCAGAAGGTACCAATTTGAAATATAAATGGTCGCCAGCTATAGGTTTAAATAAAACAGATGTATTAAATCCAATTGCATCACCAGATAACGATACGGAATATACGCTTACAGCAACCACACAGCCTGACGGATGTGCAACAACATCGACAGTATTGGTAAAAGTTTTGCAAGTATTAAATCCACCTAATACCTTTACGCCAAATGGCGATAATGTAAACGATACCTGGATCATTAAATATTTAGAATCTTATCCAAATGCCACCGTCGAAATTTTTAACAGAAATGGAAATAGGGTATTTTTTAGCACTGGTTATAAAATTCCTTTTGATGGGAATTACCAAAATGAACCGCTTCCGGTAGGTGTTTATTATTATATCATTAACCCGCGTAACGGACGTAAAACAATAACAGGACCGCTCACTATAATCAGATAAATTGAAGAAGCTCATCATCATATTTGCCCTTTTTGCAACATTTAAGGTTTTTGCACAACAAAAGCCACAGTATACCCAATACATTTTTAATCAGTATCTGCTAAATCCGGCGCTCTCAGGAATCGAAAATTACCTCGATTTTAAAGCCGGTTACCGTAAACAATGGTCGGGTATTACCGATGCGCCTCAAACTTCATTTGTATCAGCACATTGGGCCTTGGGCGATAATCAATTGTGGAGTAATGCGCTAACCTCTTTCCCCGAGCAAACAGGTAATCCGATGGACCGTAATTATATGCAAAACTACATGTCGTCGCCATCGCATCATGGAATGGGGGTAACAGCCGTGCTGGATAAAACTGGGCCGATAAAAAGATTGGATGCCAATGTTACCTATGCGTATCATTTACAGCTAAGTAATAATTTCAATTTATCGGCAGGTGTTGCTGCAGGTATTTCGAGTATCTCGTTAGATGTAAATGCACTTACTTTCGATACACCGATAGATCCTATTATGAACAGGGCATTGATTAACCAGTTAAAACCCGATCTAAGCATCGGTTTATGGTTATATGGCGCCAGGTTGTTTGCCGGTTTATCGGTACAGCAGATTTTACCCCAGAAATTAAGCTTTACTGGTGATAATAGTTATAATTTAGGAAAAGAGGCACCACATTATTTTGCTACGGCAGGATATAAGTTTTTCTTAGATGATGAAATTGCCGCTGTGCCATCGGTAATGGTAAAGTATGTATCACCAGCACCGGTTTCTGTTGATGTAAACCTGAAACTGGCTTTTAAAGACAAAATCTGGTTAGGGGGGAGTTACCGTAAAGATGACTCGTTTGCGGCAATGGCGGGCTTTAATATCGGTAAGATGGTTAATTTAACCTATTCATACGATTTTACAACATCTCAATTAAATCAGGTAAGCAATGGAAGCCATGAAATTGTATTGGGCCTATTACTGAATAATATCTATAAGGTGCCATCGTATATTAAAATGTGGTAATCTGCTGGTATTTAGATTTATACAAAATATTCAGCTTGTAAATCGGAGTGCAAAACCTGTATAGAACAGGAAGTTTCCTTCCGTCTTTTGCTTTTACGCTTTCCCGAAAGTTCGGGATACCTCGTTGCTGCAGGGTAATGCTTCAGCCGGGGCTAAATGGCCAAGGCAGTTTTTCATTTTTGAGGTTGCAGGGTGCAGAAACTTTGTGCTTAAACCCGATTGCAATGCAAAGCCCGTAAGCGAGGAACGAGTGCGGGACTTGGAATGGAAAGCGGGACTGAAGCTGCCAAGCACGCAGAACTGCTCATTTCCCAATCACAATGAATACACTACTTATATTTGGAACGCAACATTTTCTTTGGCAATTTACAATTCTATACTTTAGATCAGTAACTGTAAACTTTGAATTGTAAACTAATAACTGCCAACTGGCTAAAGTTCCTTTCTTAGCCTTGCTACCGGAATATTCATTTGTTCTCGATATTTCGCAACGGTTCTTCTGGCAATGTTATAACCTCTTTCTTTTAAAATTTCGGTTAATTTTTCATCAGCCAAAGGTTTGCGTTTATCTTCATTGCCAATACAGTCTTCCAATATTTTTTTTACCTCCTTATTCGAAACTTCTTCACCGTTTTCGGTTTGTATAGCTTCCGAGAAGAAGGATTTTAATAAGAAAGTACCAAATTCAGTCTGTACGTATTTAGAGTTTGCCACCCTTGATACGGTTGAAATATCCATATCAATTTTATCGGCAATATCTTTTAAGATCATTGGGCGCATTTTACGCTCATCGGCCGTTAAAAAATATTCATATTGATAGTGCATAATGGCGTTCATCGTTTTTAACAAAGTTTGTTGTCTTTGTTTTATCGCATCGATAAACCATCTTGCCGAATCGAGCTTCTGTTTTACAAATTGAACAGCTTCTTTCAGTTTTTTATCTTTTGATGAAGCTTTGTCGTAATGCTCAAACATCTCCTGGTAAGATCTGCTTACCTTTAATTCAGGAGCGTTTTTTGAGTTTAGCGTCAAAATCAATACGCCATCATTATTACTGATGTGAAAATCAGGAATAATCTGCATTTGTTTGGTGGTAACCTGATTGGCATCACCTGGTTTGGGGTTTAAACGCAAAATTTCGTTTACGACCTCTTTAAGTTCTTCACTATCTAAACCTAAACTTTTTTCTAATTTATCGTAATGTTTACGCGTAAACTCATCCAGATAGTTTTCTACAACATTCATTGCTTTAACTATAATCGGATTGTTCGGGTCTTTCCTTTTTAACTGGATCAGTAAACATTCTTTCAGGTCTCTTGCACCAATGCCTGGAGGATCGAAACTTTGGATCAGTTTTAACATTTCCAATACATCCTCTTCCTCAACCATAACATTCTGAGAAAAAGCAAGATCATCAATCATGGAACCCAGCGGACGGCGTAAATAACCATCATCATCTAAACTACCGATAATCTGTTTGCCGATAATAAAATCCTGATCGGATAGGGGAATAAGGTCTAATTGTTCCTGTAAACTTTCAAAAAAAGTACTTTCAATGGCAATTGGAGTTTCTTTTTTCTCCTCATCGTCATCACCATTATTGTAGTTGGTACTATAATCATTGGTAGAATCGTCCTGTAAATAATCATCTACATTAAATTCATCCATGCTGGTATCTTCTGATGATTGTTCGTAATCTTCAGGCCCGTCATTCAGATCATCGTATTCGCTCTTTGGCTCATCCTGAGTCATTAAACTTGGATCTTCAAGTGCCGGGTTTTCTTCAAGTTCTTCTTTTACTCGGGTATCTAAAGCAACGGTTGGCACCTGCAACAGTTTAATAAACTGTATTTGTTGCGGTGATAACTTTTGTAATAATTTTTGTTGTAAGTGTTGCTTAAGCATAGTAAATATAAAAGAATGGAGCAAAAATAAACAATAGATTTCAGATATTCTGCTGAATTGACTTAAATGCTATCGATATGTTTGGTTTTAAAATTATTTCATAAACATTTGTATTGAGTTTAATGTTTGCTACTTTAGTGAATAAAAAAACTAAAACTTAATAAAATATGGGCTTTGTAAAAGAATTTAAAGAATTTGCCATAAAAGGGAATGCTTTCGATTTGGCGGTCGGCGTAATTATAGGTGGCGCTTTTGGTAAAATTGTTACCAGCATAATCGACGATTTAGTGATGCCTATTGTAGCTGCAATGGTTGGTAAACCAGATTTTAGCAGCATTTATTTTGCAATGGGTAAAGGTGCCGAACTGATTCCAAAGGGCGCTTCACTGGCAGATGCTAAAAAGGTTGCACCAGATGCAGCTATATTTGCTTATGGAAATTTTATTACAGTAGCCATTAATTTCTTATTGCTGGCTTTAATTGTTTTTATGATGGTTAAAGCGATTAATAGAATGAAAAAGAAAGAGGAAGCAGTGGCAGTAGCAGCACCGGTAGTGCCAACAGCAGAAGAAACGCTTTTAACCGAAATCAGAGATCTGTTAAAAACAAAAGCATAATATATAAAAGCCGTCCCCAGTGTAAAAGGGACGGCTATTTTTTAATAACTTCTTTTTACGCCTGGATCGGTTATAATGATATAATCGCCAAGATTCTTAAACTTTTCCCAATCGGGATTGGCAAAGCTTTCATCGGAAAATGACGAAATGCTCAGGATTTTTAATTTTGGATTTGATTGTATAAGTTTTGCTAATGTTCCCAGTTTTTCATCACTATGGAAACGGCCATTAAGCTGAAAAACCTTAAAGCCCCTGTTTGCCTTAATAAACTTATTTATTGACCAGGCCATGGTAGCATCCCATAAATTTTGGGTCTGGTAAATCTTCATTGAGCCCATGCTGTGGCCACCCAAAGTTTCTATAAATTTTTCATAATACCTGCCCCGAGCCGTATCAATAGGTAAGGGCGGTAAAAAAATGAATGATGTTTTGGGGAAATTTTCTAAAACTTTAAGTCCGCCTAGGGTAACTGCATTGCTGTAACGCGTGGCCGCATTCGCAGCGATAACTTTTAGCTTATTTTGTTTTGCATATTCTATTAAAGGTTTATAATCTTTGTAATTGCCCCAGGCCCTGCCTTCTTTTACAAAATTCTTTTCTGAGATTAAGCCTGCTAAATATTCGTCTACCTCAGGTTGTACATCGGTATGAAACATTTCTAAAGATAGTGCCGTTTTTAACGGGTACTTTGAGTGAAGTTTTTTAAAAAGCGCTGCTTCCAGGTAATGGCCTATAGAATCGTTGTGGTCTTCGCCAAAGAATAAAACATCTGCCTGGTCCATATCGGCAACAATGTTGTCCATTGATATGGATTTCTGTTTTTTTACATCATAAATCTTATAATGATTACTTATTTCCTGTGCATACAAGCCGGTGGAAATAGCGAAAGCAAATATCAAAAGGGAAAATTTCATGCCATCAAAATAACAAAATTATTTTCACCGACGAAATAAGGCTGCTTACCGCCTTTAACCGAGTTCTTACACCTTGCATATATGATGATGGAGTGCTTATTAATACTTTTGGATTATTAAATATGAACACACATGGATAATCTTAATAAAAATGATAACAACCACATTAAAAACTCGGGAAGGGTTTGGAGTGGCTTCATCATAGTCATCATCGGGTTTGCATTTCTATTGAATAATATGGGACTAAATATTCCAAGATGGATATTCAGCTGGTCTAATTTTTTAATTGCACTTGGTGTATTTATCGGCGTTCGTCGTAACTTTAAAGGAATAGCCTGGCTGATCCTGATTTTGATCGGCGCTTACAATACTTTAAATAATATTCCCGGGTTAGATCTTGATTTATCTAAATACGCTTTAGGTATTGGTTTGGTTATAGTGGGGGGCTTTTTAATTTTCAGACCAAAGGATACTTTGGCCATTAGAAAAAAACGTAAGGATAAGAATAAAGCCGATTTCGATTTTGACGAAGCTAGCGGTAAAAAGAATGTAAATAACAATGATGTTATTGATGTAATGGCCGTTTTTGGGGGCAGCAACCAGACTGTTTACTCTAAAAACTTTCAAGGGGGCGATATTACTGCAGTGTTTGGTGGAGCGGATATTGTAATGACTCAGGCTGATTTTCCTGAAACGGTATCACTTGATGTAACAGCAGTTTTTGGAGGAATTAAATTAATTGTACCACAAAACTGGGCAATAAAATCGAATGTAACGGCATTATTTGGTAGTGTTGAAGATAAAAGATCGCATGTAATGCCGGTAGCGGAGATGAAAAAAACATTGATTTTAGATGGGACGGCTTTATTTGGAGGAATCGAAATTAAAAGTTTCTAAAAATTTATTATAAAACATCGCCTATGAAATGGTTTGCAGTAAATTGTATCTATCAGGTAATTTGTGGTGAGGGGAAACATACGCCCCAGTTTAATGAACAAACGCGTTTAATCCAAGCAGGTGGGATTGTGCAGGCTTTAGACAAAGCGAAATTGAATGCTGTACATTTTAACCCTTCTTTTAATAATTGTAACGGCGATAAAGTAGTATGGAAGTTTATAGGTGTAGGTGGAATATCGGCAGTAGAAGAACTTGCTGATGGTGTGGAAGTAAGTTCCAGGATTATTGAACCCAAATCGGTTGCGCAATACCTGGAAAAGCTAGCGCACCGCAATAAATCATTAACTAATCAAAACCATTTTGACAACTAGACCTTTATCCGTTCCGCAGATACAGAAAATATCGCTTACCATTGCAATAGTGTGGACTGTATTGTGCGGTGTTGGATTACATTATGTAGTTA